>Ga0315338_1000777_pt1 | contig 56108 bp, 52 predicted proteins | sample ASW8metaG_FD_204518 | JGI IMG/M metagenome (GOLD analysis project Ga0315338, IMG submission 204518) | Ammonia-oxidizing marine archaeal communities from Monterey Bay, California, United States - ASW #8 | ecosystem: Environmental > Aquatic > Marine > Coastal | place: USA: California | collected... | reverse complement strand
AACTGTGGTATTTCATCAATGCTCGTCTTACGAATAATTTTACCCCAAGTTTTTAACCTTTGTGAATCAGGAAGCAACTTTCCGTTAGCGTCTTTCTCATTTGTCATTGATCTTAATTTGTACATTACAAATAATTTTGACTTATATCCTGGTCGCACTTGCTTAAAAAAAACAGAACTTTCTGGAGAATTAATTTTAACCACAATCATAGCAATCACAAAGAATGGAGATGCACATATTAAAATGACAGGTGCTAGAATAATGTCAAATATACGTTTTATAATTTTTTGTATTTTCCTATCATTCACAGTATTCACCAACTTTTATAAAAATAATTAGTGTGAATTGCTCTTTACTTAAGTTAAGTCCCCATTCAGTTGCCAAAGACCCTCTATAAATAATTTTTTCAATTGAAGTTAGTAAACATATTTAGTAATCATTGGTCCTAACCTCTCAATAAAAACCCTTGGAAGACATCTCCAAATGATGGAAAGAAACCTCAAGTTCTCAATTCTAAAGCGTTTTGGCCGACTATAATTCCATATCAACTGAACTTCTTCAGTTCCCCATTGTTTTTTATAACGATGTGAGCCACTGTTTTTTGTTGCTCTACCAAATGAGAATATCTTCATATTATTTTTAATGCTATATTTTATCATTTCCCAATAAAGCAGCATATTTGGCGCAAGATGATTGAATTCTTTATACGTTGCTGCCCAAGACACTTCAAGGAAATTACCGAATGAAATTACTATACTTGCACCAAGCACCATTTCATTTTTCTTTACGACGAAGACTTCTATGCAACCATTTTTGTAATTTGCGATAATTTCATTAAAAAATTCTTTGGGCAGATGTGGGGACCCAAGTCGATGCATATTATTTACATATATGGGATAAAAATCATGTATATCAGAGATATTGACTGTTAATCCATTTTTAATTGCTTTTCTTATTTGACTTCTAAGCTTTGATCTAAATCTATTAAACTGGCTTTCAGCATCATTTTGGAGATCAAGAAAACATGAGATCTTTTCATCAGAATAATTTTGGGTTATTTGTTTAAAATCTCTAATAAGGAAATTATCACCATATTTTCTCTTTAGTGATTGAAGTAATAATTCAGTTTGCTCCAATGTGAGTTCCTGCAAGCCTAAATAACCGCCATATGAAAAGTGGGGAATAGATACTGCTTTGCTTCCTACAATATTAATAGGCATAAATCCTTGTAGTGAGTCGTTTTTACGAATCAGTACTATATCATTTTTATAACCAAAAAAAGAGCTTAGAATATTTAAGAGTTCTATGTTATGTCCAATTGTGACTACTGAATCTGAATTCCTGATTACATTACTTATTTCTTTGTTTAAATGAATCTTATCATCTTGATCTAAATCAGAATAATAATTAATTCTCAAATTGCCTGAATTATTCATTATTAAACATTTTTTTAATGATATTTATCAAGTGGGACTATTTGTTTTTCATACAGTTTAAATTGATAATTATTTTCACAGATACCAATTTAGGCGCTCCCTGTTATTCCAATTTTAATCATATTTATTAATCTCAGATGTTATACAATTATATATCGATTTAACTAGCAATATTGCTAGTATCTAAAAATAATCTATTCAATTTATGCAGTATTACTTTGAAGTCAAAATTAGCTAAATAATAATTTTTCCCATTCATTCCCATTCTCTTAAGTTGCTCTGGCGACATTTTATGCATTGTTTTAACTGCTTCCACCAGTTTTTCAACGTCCTCACTCGGAACTGTAATGCCCGACTTAGATTCTTTTATAATTCTGGCGGATTCACCATCTATCATTGCAATTATTGGTTTTGTACTAGCCATATAAGACTGGATTTTCCCTGGTATAGTTAATGCATAAATATTTTTTTTCTTCAGTGAAGCTAAGAGTACATCTGAAAATGAAAAATACATGGGCATAGTTGTTAAGGGTCTCTTACCTAAAATATGCACATTTTTCTGAAGATTGCGTTTTTCTATATTATTCTTCAACCAATCAAATTTTGACCCGTAACCTATAATCAACCAATGAATAGATCTGATGTTTGTTAGACTTTCTGCTGCATCAATAATCGTTTCTATATCCTGACCTTCTCCAATGTTACCGGCAAAGGTTATGTAAAAACCTTTTGGTAATTTTTCGAGAAAACACTCATCAGATAAATCCGTTGTGGGTTTTAAAAACTGACTTTCAGCCCAAGATGGGAAATAGACTATCCTATCTATATTTCCGCCATTATTTTTAACTGGATTGATCATTGCTTTTGACTGAACTAATATCCAATCACAATATTTATAAATCCATTTTGTCATTGCTTGAATCGCCCTAAATAGTGTTCTAGACTTTATTCTATTGTTAACAAATACACTTTCAGGCCACAGATCCAAAACCCATAAAAAAACTGGGGCTTGCAAGATTTTCTTGAGGACTAGTGCTGGTATTGCCTGAGTAATCGGCGACCCCCCATAGACAAAAATGGCATCGATATTCTTTTTGATCATAAAAGGTGAAAGTATACTTGCAAACAAGGCAAAGGATGCATAATTAAAAAATAATCTTAAGTTAGTTGCTTTCCCCCTCAAGATTAACGGAATTCTAACTATATTGATATCATGGTGAGTTTCTTTTATAATTCTCCATCTATATCCATGATAGAGTTTACCCTCCGGATAATTAGGTAAACCTGTAAGCACAGTTACATTATGACCAATTTCAAATAATGACTCAGCTAAATCATTTATTCTACAATTTTCAGGCCAGAAATATTGCGTAACAATTAAAATGTTCATCGTAGATCTAACACAAAATCAAATTAAGTGCGTTGCAATATGACAAAATATATTTTATATCGCATTGTCATCAACATATGAGTCAACAGACGTTGCAAGTTGATGAAACTAACTAATACCAGCCCATTTATGACTGAGCTTTGAGGTCCCCATAATCAAATTCAACACACGCTCAGAGGTATTAGTTATTAAGTAATCATTTGGGATACTTCGTTCAACCTCACTTTTTTTATGCTGTTCAATAACAATCTTGATTGAACTCATGACAATATTGACGTTAAAACCAGTAAGTATAATGGTACCCGCATCAAGGGCTTCAGGTCGTTCCATTGAGTTTCGTAATGTAACCGCTGGAAAGTCAAGAATTGCTGATTCTTCACTTATTGTGCCACTATCAGAAATAACACATAAAGCGTTTTTTTGCAACTTGACATAATCAAAAAATCCAAATGGTTTTAATAAAGATATTTTTTTATTTAAACCTACGTTTTTTAAAGAAAGTAATCTTTTTCTAGTTCTTGGGTGGGTAGAAACAATTACAGGTAAACCATAATCCTCAGCAAGTTTGTTCAATAAAGAAACAATGGTTTTAAGTATTTGTATATTGTCTACATTTTCTTCCCTGTGCATACTTACAACAAAGAATTCACTTGATTTTAGTGACAGTGTATCAAGGATTTTTGAACTATCTATTTTATCCGAATAATATTGCAGGACTTCATTCATAGGTGACCCTGTTAAATATATACGACGGTGAGGTAAACCCTCTGATAGAAGATGGCGGCGAGAATTTTCTGTATAAACCAAATTAAAATCAGAAATATGATCAATTATTCGACGGTTAATCTCTTCAGGGACATTAAGGTCAAAAGATCTATTCCCAGCTTCCATGTGATAAATCGGTATATGAAACCGTTTTGCCATAATAGCAGCAATACAACTATTTGTATCACCTAAAATCAGTACTGCATCAGGGTTTTCTTTGCTTAAAATCGGCTCAATTTTTATTAATGTTTCTCCGAGCACTTTTCCCAAGGAAGTTGTTTCTACACCTAAAATATGGTCCGGCCTCGGTAATTCTAGTTCTTTAAAAAATACTTCATTTAACTCGTAATCATAATTCTGACCAGTATGGACTAATTTATGAATTAAATGTGAATCTAATCTTGCAATCACTCTTGATAATCGTATAAGCTCTGGACGAGTACCAACAATTGTCATAATTTTTAAATTAGATTTAGGATTTTTCATTAAACTTCCTCTAAGTATGTATCTGGTGTTTTTACATTAAATAATTCATTACTCCAGAAAAGGGTTAATAATTCACTTTCACCAATATTTTCAATATTATGTGTGTGATAAATTGGTATGTCTATTGCCATGGGATTGTCACCTGAAACCTCATATTCCCGAGTTAATTCATCTCCAACTTTTCTCAACCGAATGATTGCATTTCCAGAAACAACACAAAACCGCTCAATTTTGCTGGTATGAAAATGATTACCTCTAATTATACCTGGCTTAGTAACCGAGAAAAATGTTTGACCGCCGGACATTTCTTTTACAATTTCAAATAGTAATCCTCTATTATCAATATTTGAATAAAGTTGATGCGGCAAATCGCTATAATCAATAAATGAACGAAAAGTATTAAATAGATCAACATCAAAATTAGTTTTTAGTTTGGGTATTATACGTGACTCCAGATATGATTTTTTAAAATGAATTAGTTTTAATAAAATATCAGAAATTTTGATACATTTATCAGGATCTACCTTTATCTCCTTACTTTTAGCATCTTGATTCTTAATCACTTGACATATTTTTTCAACAAGATTTCCTACATAAATAAATTCTATTTCAGCATCAACGTGAATCTCAGTCTCTTGGTTATGATTAAGCTGATGACAAAAAGTAGCAATAACAGAATTGTAAAATGGTTGACAAAAAGCTCCGAACACGTTAGGTATGATTAAAGACGTTAAATTACCACCCGATCTTGATACCCAATTTTCTAATATTTTTTGCCCTTTTCTCTTTGAGCGACCATATGCATTATCTCGTTCTTTCTGGGTAGAAGATGCAAAAAATACATGTTTTTTCGAGATGTCATTTTCTAGTGCGCCAACAAGCTGATTAACTAAACGAATATTAGTTTCAAATATTTCTTCATCTTCACCACGATTCAATGCAGCCAAGTGAACAATAACATCGCTCTGTTTTACAAAATGGCTTAGTTTAGCTTCATCCTCAAAGAAATCATCAGGGCAAGGTATAAAAATAAGATCATCGTTTAAGTATTTAATATGTGTTGATAAATGGTATCCAATAAATCCTGGATATCCAGTAATGCCTACATTTATTTTATTCAAGCTAATAATTCCTGAATTTCTGGTAATTTTAGAAGCAGTTCTTTAGTTTCGTCTAAATTTAATCTTTTAGTATTCTCTGAAGTATAGCCTTCTACTGGAATATGATTATCTTTACCATGTGAAAAATATTCATCGTAGTCAAGTCGCATAAGATACTGTATTCTATAATAGTCAACCAAATCTTCAGCTCGTATTAATTCTTCCTGAGTAACCAACGTTTCATGAAATTTTTCCCCTTCACGAACACCAATATTTTTTATACTCACATTTGAATTAAATATATCCAGCATAGATTTAGCAATATCTTCAATGGTAGACGCGGGAGATTTTCTAACTAAAATATCACCATTATTAGCATTTTCCAGGGCAAAAAGGACAAGATCAATGGCAATCGGTAAAGGTAACAGAAATCTTGTCATATTAGGGTTAGTAACCGTTAGTGGATTCCCATTTTTTAACTGCTCTATAAAAAGTGGCAGCACCGATCCTCGGGAGTACATTACATTTCCATATCTGACTCCGCAGAAAACAGTTTTGGACATTCTTGACCGTGCTTTGGCTAGCATGAGTTTTTCTAGCAGTGCTTTAGTCATTCCCATAGCATTAATGGGGTAGACTGCTTTATCTGTACTAAGCACGACGACTTTATCAACAGCTTCACTTTCAGCAGCATCAAGTAGGTTGTGAGCACCTATAATATTTGTTTTTATTGCCTCCATTGGGAAAAACTCACATGATGGGACCTGTTTAAGTGCCGCAGCATGAAAAACCAAATCAACGCCCCTCATTACTCTAAATACTTTCTCACGTTCACGAATATCACCTATAACAAATTTTAAGCTCGGATCATCGAATCTATTGCGCATATCAAACTGCTTTTTCTCGTCACGGCTAAAAATGATAATTTCCTTTGGCTTATAATTCCTTAATAATTCATTTACAACAGTTCTACCAAAAGATCCTGTGCCGCCAGTGATTAATATTGTTTTATTCTTGATCATTACTACATCTTTTTCCTTAATTTGAAATTATTATATAATTAATCCAATTCTTTCTGACTCCCCAATGAATAAATTCACCCCCTACAATATCAAGCTATTTCTCTTAATATATTTTCCACTTTATTTCTATTTAATTATGAGATACTCACAACTTAAATCTTGGTAAATCGTTTACTTATATACTAGCAATAGCCTTCTATTATATATGAGTCCCACAGATCTTTAAGAGACTCCTGCCAGCTTATTTCAGGTTTCCAATCAAATTTTAATTTTAACTTTTCATAGGATCCTCTTTGAATTAATACATCGCTGTATTGTAGATCCTTATCTTCTTCTATAAATTTTAAGGGTACGGGACATATCCTTTGCAATTCTTTGCTGATATCCATAAGGCTGACTGCTTCCCCAGAAGCCACATTCATAATTTCCCCAAACGGAAATTTAGCTGCAACCAAGGATATTGCTCTAGCTACATCTCTTACATCGACGAAATCCCGGCTTGTTATTCTATTTTTGACTCTCATAAATCGCTTTTTTCCATTAGCAATTTCTGATGCCATTTTAACCCAATCAGGAAGTAACATGCCTGGCTTTTGACATGGTCCTGACAAGTTAAACAGTCTTAGTATACATACGCATTCAGGAACATAATATTGGATTGTTGATTCTTGAATCTTCTTTGCAAAACCATAAATAGAGACAGGATCCAATGGATAAGATTCATCAATAGGGTTTATTCCACCAGCATTACCATATACTGCTGATGAGCTTATTAAAATAAGTTTTATTTTATTTTTTGCGATTGTTTTAAACAAAGGAATATCAACCGAGAGAACACTATCAATATATTTATTATCGTTTAATCCCGGTGGTTTTCTGTTAATAAATGCTGCGTGAATTACTATTTCTGGATTAATACCTAAGACTAAACGATGGAGGTCATCTGGCGATTTAACTGTAATCCATTCTATCTGAGGAATTGGCTTAACACTTGGTAAGTCAACTCCCACTACTAGGAATGACCTTTTAAGTAAAGCACAAATTTGTTGTCCTAAAAAACCACTAGCACCCGTCACTAAGGCCGTTTTCATAAATCAATCCCTTTAGGAAGATAAGCTTCAAGGTTATTCTTAAAGCTTTCCAACATTCGTTCATAATCATCAGGCCTACCAATATCGTACCACAAGCCATCAAATGGAAAATACTTAATATCAACATTTTCTTTTATCATTTTATACATTAAATCATCAAATCCAAAAAACTTACCATTTGGGATCAAATCTATTATTGATTTATGAAAGGCATTTATGCCCATGGAAATTATGAATTCATATATTGGTTTTTCACTGAAACCAACTATCTTTTTATTACTATTATCTACCTCAAGTACGCCAAGATCTAACTTTTCTTTCCTAGCGTATGATCCAATAGTTGCCTTACAACCACATTTAAGATGATTTATATATAATTTCATGAAGTTTAGATTAGTACAAATATCTCCATTCATTATAATGAAATTATCGTCAAGACCACGAATCTGTGGCAAAGCACCTACAGTACCAAGAGGTTTTTTCTCTATATGATAACTTATTTTAAGACCAAATTTTGAACCATTACCTATTACAGCCATGATTATTTCTGCTTTATAGCCTACTGACATAATCACTTCTTTAAACCCATAATATTTCAATTGCTTTAGAATTAATTCAACTATTGATAAATCACCAATTGGAACCAAAGGTTTTGGTAATACACTTGTAAAAGGACGTAACCTCGTACCTTTCCCACCAGCCATCAAGACTACTTGAACACAGTCAGACCGCATATTCTATGTCTTTGAAAAGATGATGGTTTTGAAGAACAAATTTTATTGTTTTTTCAAGTCCTTCTTTTAATGATACTCGAGGTTTCCAACCTAGTTTTTCTGAAGCTTTACTATTATCACTAATTAAAGCTATGACCTCGCTCTTTTCAGGTCTAAGGCGTTCTTCTTGTGACTCGATTGAAGCAGTTTTTCCCACAAGTTTAATTATTATCTTTACAAGTTCTTCTATAGATATACCTTTCCCAAATCCCAAATTAATTACCTCGCCCTCTATGCCCTTTGTAATTGCTCCTAGAAGCAAACCATTGACTGTATCTGTAACATATGTAAAGTCACGAATTGGGAATAAAGCGCCCAGCTTTATTGATTTGTTATCTGATATTAACTGGCTTATTACAGTAGGAATAACTGCTCTTAATGACTGCCTAGGACCGAATGTATTAAATGGACGTATCGTTACAACAGGAAGATTGAAGGAATAAAAATAGCTTTCAACTAACTTATCGGCACCTATTTTTGACGCTGAGTAAGGTGACTGTCCTTGAAGAGGATGCTTTTCATCAATTGGAGTATACTTCGCATTGCCATAACATTCACTGGTAGAAGTATGCACTACACGTTGAGTTCCTTCAGCTCTACATGCCTCTAGTATGTTCAACGTTCCCTGAATATTTGTAGAAATATATGAAGCAGGTGCTATATAAGAATATGGTATAGGAATTAGCGCTGCTAGATGAAATACTACGTCACAATCTTCAACGCAACGTCGCACAAAGAATGGGTCTTCAATATTCCCTTTAAAAATTGTAACACGAGCTAACTCTTCAGAGGATAAAAATTCTAAATTATGTAGGGAGGGATCACTTCGATAATGTGTCATAGCTCGTACTGTTGATCCTTTTTTTACGAGTTGCTGCACAAGGTGAGAACCGATAAAACCCGCTGCACCGGTTACAAGAACACTTTTTTTATCAAAATGCATTTTTCCCCTTCCTTATATTGATTTCAGTTTTTGCTCTCTCCACAGCAGACCAGATTGTATTACCGCATGCTTCCCAGGAAAGTTCGGCTGATCGCTTTAAAGCACGTTGACTTAATTTTTTTCTTTTTTCTGGATTGCTGTGAAGATTGATAATTGCATCTCCCATTGATTCAATTGAAAACGGGTCAAAATATATAGCCGAATTTTTTGCTACTTCAACTATTGATGGAATATTGGAACAGGCTAAAACGCCGCCTAAGCTCATTATCTCAGCTATTATCACAGAGTTAGTTTCGATGAGACTGGGGAAAAGATTAAATTCAGCGTGATATAGCCATGCAGGTATGTCTTTTGAGGGAAGTTTCCCAAGGTACTTTATTTTCTTGTTCAAACTATACATTGAAATTTTTTCCATTATATTTGCAATCAATTTATCATCAAAGTGTATTCCTGCTATCAACAGATCTGGTAAATTTTTTTCTAGTGTTAACGCATTTGCATAAGCTTCTATAAGTTTCAGGTGATTTTTATATGGATATATTGTTGAGAAGTATATAATAAATGGTTTATTCATATAAGGATTTGAAGGAGGCTTAAACATATTAAAATTAAAATCCCTAGGCACCCCGGTTAAGGAAACCTGGGTTTTATAAGAAATATCACCAGCACACGATGAAATGATATCAAGAGCACTTTTTGAAAACAGGACTATTGAATCTGCCAGTTGAATGTTTTTAACATATAATCGCCTCAGAATAAAAAGACGAATTAAATCTTTTGAAATTTTGGGATACAAGTCATAATTATTGTATGTAAAAGGTTCCATATTATTTATTGTTATCACTGTGCCAAAATATTTTTTTATAGCGGTTGATAATATTCCAGATAAAGAAAAAACAACGTCAACATTATAATCTTTTGCAATCCTAGGCAATTGAATATTATACCATTTCCATCTACTCAACCAACTATTGCGGGGATGATTCATCATACAAATACAATTCGTATCCAATTTACCTGTAATTCTTTCACCGGAGTTATAAGCTAATAAAACCTCTGAATTCATTGGTAAACTTTCCACCAAGGAAGTTATTAGTTCCTTTTGTATCGTAATAGCTCCCGGACTATTAAAATAACAATTGTCTAAAAGTAAACGCATATGGTTAAAATGCCAACTTTAACAGAATTTATATTGTTATTAATAACAAAGGTGATTAGCTAATGAACAGTCCAAAATGGACCACAGTCAATTTCTCATAGTTATTTTTTTCTATAATCATATCTAAACTCCCTAACTTTAAAATATATATATAAGTGCTGTTTACTAACTCCATGGTATTTAAAAAAACCTATCTTTGAAAAAAGACCATTCCGACAAGTCAGAAAATTTTATTTAAATAATGTTTTATCTTACTGGATATTTACGATATACTCTGAAAAATGTTATCTCAAAAATAATATTAAAGATATTTCTCAAAAGAAAATAAATTTTATTTGCCTTTAAAATTTGCATTTGTAACCTTTTTTTGTTTGGTAAAAAATATTTTTTTCGCAATTCCTCCTGTCTTTTAAAATCAGTTTTCCGGTTATATATATTAAATTTATGCACCCTATGCAATACAAGGACTTCAGGAATAAAATTAATATCTATGATTTTACTCACCCTTATCCAGAGATCATTATCCTCAAACGCAACAAAAGATTTACTTTCATCAAGATATCCTGTTGTATCTAAAATTGATTTCTTTATTACAACTGAAGAATTAGGAATGCAGTTCACATTTAATAATGCAGCAGTTGAAGTGTTCTGTTTAAATGGTAACGGTCCAATGCCAAAATAATTTGAAAAAATATTTACAGCCCCGAATTGTTTTTGCATTGTGTAGACCATACCATGCCCCGAATCTTCTATAAGGAATATTTGTGTATATAGCTTTTGTGGCAACCATAAATCGTCATCATCACAAAAAGCAATATATTCCCCTTTTGCTTGTTTTATACCAAAATTACGATTCACTGCAATAATTCCATTATTGGCATTTTGAAATGGCCTGATTCGATCATCATTAAATGATTTTATATGATATAAATAATCGTAATCAGAATAATTGTCTACAACAATCAACTCAAAGTTTTTATATGTTTGATTCAAAATAGAATCAAGCGTCTCCTTCAACAATTCTTTTCGATTATAGGTTGTAACAATAACAGATACTAAAGGATTAATTTTCATAAGTTTATTCTATTTTTACTTCATTCTGATCAACACTAAGAAGTTCTATGAATGTTTCAATATTATCTAAAGAGTTTGCTAAGGATAACTTCTCAGTATCAATAATTATTTCAGGATCTAACGGTGGCTCATAGGGATTTGTGTCATCAATTCCTATCATTTTGGACATTTCACCACTTAAGGCTTTTTTATACAATCCTTTCGTATCTCTTTTAATACATGTTTCCAACGAACATTTTATAAATATTTCATTGAAATTCTTTTTGATTCTCTTTCTTACAATATCCCTATGGCTTCTATAAGGAGAAATAATGGGAACTAAAATAATATCATATATATCTTGATTTTCAATAACAAGCTCGGAGACCTTTAGATTATTAATTCTAATATCTTCTTTAGAAAAACCGAGTTTATTATTAATTCTTGATCTAACTGTATCACCATCAAGAATTAAAACTTTTTTTCTTTTTTTAATTAAACGGTCTTGCAAGGCTTCAGCGATAGTAGTTTTCCCAGAGCCGCTTAACCCCGTGAACCAAAGAACAAAAGCTTTCCTTAATCTCATAATACGAAAACATCCTCATTCGCTTTAATTGCATTGATAATCATAGCCGATACTTCTGGCCGCATAAACCATGAGGGTGGCAACTTTTGATTCTTAAATAATTCTCTCGCTTCTGTTCCACTAATGAACATTTTATCATCTTTTTTAGCATTTGTTGTATACTCATCCTCTTCAAAATATCTTTTTTGAGATTTAGAATAATAAACATTATTAAATCTAATAATTTCCATTCCTATATCTTGAAATTTAGAGAAAATGGTTGTGGAATCATTATTATCTACAGAGGCTTTTGAATCAGTATGATTACGTCCGATAATAAAGTGACTACAGCCGTAATTTTTTCTACAAAGTGCTGTAAAAAGTGCTTCTTTTTCACCACCGTACCTGGAATAGGTCGAAAATACACTTAATACCGTTTTCTCTTCTGGATAAAAATGTTTTTGCATAATCTCGTAACTTTTGATTATTACACTAGAATTGTAATCACCCGATTTTTTCTTTCCAACTACCGGATGTAAAAAGATCCCGTCACATTTCCCCTTACTAAGTGCTGACAATTGTATGAATTCATGTGCCCTATGGATGACATTTCTAGTATGAAAGCCAACAACTGATAACCAATTTTTTTCCTCAAATAATTTTCTAGTTTGTTTGGGAGTTAAGGAATACTCACTATACTTATAATTTCTTCTTTTATATAAAGAAATATCACCACCGATAAAAACCGGATTCAACGAATTAATAATTTTGACTCCTGGATGCTTCTGATCATTGTGACCATAAAACTTTTTGGCAAGGACTTGTTTATCATAGGAATACTTGTCCTTAACATGAATTGTACCAATAAATTCATTTGATTCAGTTAATAAAGCAACAGTATCTCCCTCTTTTATTCTTCTCGATTTTTCAAGGCTTACATCTAGTAAAATAGGCATTGGCCATATTGTTCCATTGGGCAGACGAAGTGTATCGAGCACAGAATCCAGCTCAAGTTTTGTCATAAATCCTTCCAGTGGACTGTAAGTACCAATAGCTATTTGCTCAAAGTCGAGGTATTGATTTTCGTTAAGACTAATTTTTTCTATTGATTTAACATAGTCTACATCTATGTGGCTTTGAGAGACTCTATTGATTAGCTTACCACCATTGGGTTGCACAATTGAATGAGAAATTGTTTCGTCTAAAAGATAATTACTTGTTTCTAGACATTGGACAAACTTTTTTTCCTTATTTTTTATTTCATTAGTATATACTTCAATATTTGAATGGTGTATAATTTTATTAAGCATATTAATGCAACCTATCGGATATTTTCCAATTGCAGTTTCAGCAGCTAATGTTAAACCATAAGCGCCTTCTACAATCGTATTAATAATATCATGAACCTCAGCCCTTGTTGGTTTTCTGTTTAAAATCATTGATTCCAATAGATTAGTAGCTACATAGACAAATTTATTTGCTTGCTTTGCTCTTTGGACGATAATTTTTTGTGTAAACGGAATTTTTTCAATCGGAATTTCTTTACTTAAATCTCCACGATCAATTAATAGATAATCTGATTCACTAATAATATCATTTAAATTCTCAAGCGCATCTTTACATTCAATCTTTGAAATAATTTTCATTTTATTTTTCGTAATTCTTCTAACTTCTTTAACTGCTTCACCAGATCTCACAAAAGACATTGCTATATAACCAATTTTATTTTTTATACCAATTTTAATTGCTTCATTATCTTTCTTACTTAGAGTTGGAATATTAAATTTTCTGGGATGTTTCGGATCAATTACAACTCCCTTATTATTTCCTAAATTACCAGAGGAAATAATGGTTGCTTCTATATAACCCTTATTTATTGATGATATATCCGAAACACGCACAACTAAGGTATCAAAATCTATATAGAGTAGATCACCTTCTTGAAGCTGATCTAGAATTTCCTTGGGCCTTAAGCTAATACTGTTATTCTCTATTATTTCATTTTTATGTAATCGTATAGTTTCATTCTCTTTGTATGATATAGATTTTGTTGAAAGATTTCCCGTTCGTACCTGAGATCCTTCTGTATCTACAATAAATTGAATATCCGCTTTTTTTGCAAGATCAATAAAATATTTCAAGTCGTCAATACTGGAATGGGACATATTTACCCGTACAAAATCAACTCCTTTACTTTTTATCATTGAAATTTTTTCGAATGAATTTGTTGCCGGTCCGAGTGTTACAATAATCTTGGTCATATTTATTTTATGAGTAAATTAACTTTAGGAGGGATATTTCTGTTTGTGGCGATTTAGTGAAATTTCCGGAAGGATGAAAACGATGAAAAACACCAGATGAAGTGTGTCTTTTACTACATTAACACTACTCTGATTTTACCACATTAAATCTTTTTCATATCCCAATTCAATTAAAATTGATCCAAAAAGATCTTTACATTTCTTAACCTGATTTTCATTCATTTCACTTTTCCAACCACCTATTTTGCCTTTTCTGAAATTTGAACCAAGACCAGCGGGTAGAAAATTAGCCCTGTAAAAATTATCTTTAACAGTTCCTCTTCCTCGACTTTTTTCAATAATTTCATCAATCTTTGTTGCTGGAAGAAAGATACTATAAAAACTTAGAACTTTTAAAAATTCTTCCTTTGTTTTTGTCCGTAAGTCTTCGAATCTTATAAATAGACATTTCCCATTATTTTTCTTTTCAAAATCAAGCCATCCCAGTATCCAAGGAATATAATCTTCAGCAACGACTTCAATTGAATGGTCAATCGCTTTTTCTTTCCCTAAGGCATTGTAATCCATAAAATGAGGATCTCCCTTACTTTTTGGAAAGTCAATAAGTCGGTAATAACGAGATATTACAACATCCCTGAGATCTCTGTATGTTACAACAATCTTTTTTACCATATTTCTTTCTATACAATCCAAATTATTTTTACTTGGGTTTAGATGTGTTTTGTATAAAGAAAATCCTTTTGAAGGAGTATGGTTGAATGCTGAATCTACAATATCCTGTCGTACTGCTATATTGTAAGGTATCGACATATGTCGTGAATAGTAACCCGGCACCCTGGCAATTAAATTCTTTATCCACGTCGTTGCACTCATAGGCATACCTGCTAAAAAGATGATTCTATGAGGGTAATTATAATACCCAAAATAAGAAAGACAATCTGCTGCTTGTCTTTTTATGTAGTATGTAAGCAAGAAGGGTATCTTATTAGGATGAGTCAATAATGAAATATATTTGCTAATCTCAGACTTATCCTTGGAATTTCGCTGCAATGTACTTTTAAACTTTTGCAAAAACGATAGGTGGGGAGGTCTTCAAATGAACTAGGATTTTTGATATTCTTATTGAAATCAGATCGTAATATTGGATCAATGTTATTTCCTCTGAATTATAATATAAACTGACTAATGGATACTCTTCATTCATTCTCATAATTCGTTTCTAAATAATTAAAAAGTCCGATTAATTCTGTTTCTAAATTTGTCTTTTTCTGGAAGCCAAGTCCATTAATGCTCTCGATATCAAGTATAAATCTTTCTACGTTCTTAAAATTACTGGGATCTTCTGAAACCAAATTATCCTGTAGGACAATAGGTATATTTTTATTATATCTTTTTGTATAAACTTCCTTAACGATATGTGCTAATTCTAAAATAGTTAATGTTTCACCAGAAGCTATGTGAAAAATATTTTCATCTAAACTATTATCAAGTTCAATTAATATTTCAATCGCTCGACAAATATCAAATATATTGATAAAATCTCGTTGAGGAGAACCGTCTGAAAACAATTTAATTTTATTTTTGGTAAATGCAGATTTACATAAATCATTAATAACCAACCACCAACAATTATTCTCCTTAAAAACCGGACTTCCATAGCTGTTTGAGAGTCTTACATTGATGCAATCTGTATCTGTATTTTTGTTAAAATAATTGCAGATATTCTCCGATAACAAATGAGTTAATCCATAAGCATTTAATGGTGATGGAGTATGATTCTCACTAATAATTTTATTGGGTAGTTTTCCGTACACATGAATGGTTGAGAAATAAATAAATTTATCCAACCCATGTTTTACGAACGTATCCAACAAATTCCAGGTTGGCATTACATTAATAGAAGAAACAAGATTTGGATCATCCTCAGATTTATGATGATCCAACGATATTAAATGAATGGCAGCATCAAACTGTTTTTCGGCCAAACTGGCAAGAGTTGTTTCATCACGGATATCTCCAACAATCACCTCTTCCATTATTGAAGTCCATTGGCTATAACCAGAAGGATCAAAACTGTCAAAAGCAGTTATTCTATATCCATTTTCTGCAAGGTGCTTGCTTAATCTTGCTCCTAAATAACCACAGGCTCCTGTCACTAACACTTTTTTCATACCGCTTCCCAGTTAAAAGGGATACTATACAATCCTAATTTTTCTATTTCTTCTGAATCGTGTTCCATATCTGCAATATTTAGAATCAAATTTGTCGTTTTATTTTTACCTTTAAAAGCCAGCCATAATCCAGGAGGTATTGTTAAGCGATGGTATTTATCTGGCGAAAGTTCTACTGTGAAAAATTTACCTTTTTTAGAAATGGAATCTCTATCATCATAAATCACAAATGTTACACTGCCCATAGGAACGACTAGATTCAAGGTCATCATTTTATGCTTGTTCCAGCCCTTTATTTCACCATTATTTATTGTTGAGAAATACGCTTCACCAAAACCAGAAAATCCTTCATCACATCTTTTCATCCCGTGTAAAATATCTCCCTTAGGATGACAAATTTTATTTAAAGGGGTGAGAATTACGCCTTCAATATTTATTTCGTCCATTGAATTTCTTTATCAACTGCTATCTGTTCATACTTACCAACCTGATCTAATGTATAATCAAGCATATTTCCCCGCTTATTATAGAAATTGAAGTACCAGGATCCTGTAAATTCAATCAACTGTTCATAGCTTAAAGTTGGTAACCATTTCAGATGAAAAAGAGCTTTATCACAATTAAGCTTTAGCAAACTCGCTTCATGAAATTTGATACCGCCGGTGACTTTAAAAGCCTTTGATGAATCTTGAATATCCCAGTGTTTACTTATATCCTTTAAAAGATCTTCAACTGTATGGTTGTGTTGAGACATGGGCCCAAAATTGAAACTTTCACCATTTAATTTTTTATCTACGTCTAATTGTTGACCCAAGGCCAAATATCCACTTAATGGTTCAAGCACATGCTGCCAAGGCCTAGTAGCATTAGGACTTCTGATTTCTACAATCTCATTATTACTCCAAGCTCGCACACAATCTGGTACGATCCTGTCTTGAGCCCAGTCACCGCCGCCAATAACATTTCCTGCCCTAGTTGTAGAGATCTTAACATTTGATTTATCTTTCTTGAAAAACGAATGATAATAAGACTTAACAATCATTTCAGCAGCACCTTTGGACCCGCTGTAAATATCCTTACCCCCCAGGATATCAGTTTCCTTATAACCCCAAACCCATTCGACGTTTTCATAACATTTGTCGCTGGTGATAATAACGCCAACACAGTTATGGTTTGATTGTTGAAGTGCTTCTAAAACATTCGTAGTCCCCAGGACATTAGTGGTAACTGTCTCAATAGGATCTGAATATGATATTGAAACCAATGACTGCGCAGCGAGATGGAATAAAAAATCCGGATTTATTTCTTCAATAATTTGCTTAACTGACTCTAAATCTCTGATATCTTTCTCATAATGAATAATGTTCTTCATTAATCCCAGCTCTTTAAACATGGAAGGTTCTGTGGGAATATCCTTAGATATTCCATAAACTTTTGCACCTAATTTCAATAACCATATCGTGAGCCAACTGCCTTTAAATCCAGTGTTACCTGTGATTAGTACTTTCTTATTATTGTAGATACCACCAAACATTGTTTATGTTATTTCCATTTAATCCAAGGTGCAGTATTATTTTTCACATGCCTATCAAGATAATCTCGTTCTCTTACATTATCCATACACTGCCAGAAGCCGTTATGTTTAAATGCTTTCAATTGGCCATCCTTTGCGATTTTTTGAAGGGGACCAAATTCAAAGTCACAATCTTCATCCACTGTCAAATAAGAAAGCATTTTTCGATCGAAAACAAAGAAACCACCATTAATCAACCCTCTCCCCATCTGTGGTTTTTCTTCTAGATGCAGTACATTATTCCCTTCATCAATATCCAATTCTCCAAACCTTGAAGGGGGCCTTACCGCAGTTACTGTACCAACACAATCATGAGATCTATGAAAATCGACTAATTTGTTTAGATCGCCATCGCCAACGCCATCTCCATAAGTTAAATGAAATACGTCACTCTTTATATATTTCTCAACTCTCTTTATCCTACCGCCTTTCAACGTTTCTTCACCGGTGTCAACAAAAACCATTTCCCAGTCTTTTTCATCTGAATGATTCATATACTCAATATCATTGTCCGGATCTAGTTTCAAACAAAAATCAGTACCTGTAATTCTATAATTATAAAAATATTGTTTTATCTGTTCACCCTTATAGCCAAGAGCCAAGATGAACCGGTTGAATCCATAGTGACTGTAGTATTTCATTATATGCCAAAGGATGGGTTTTCCACCAATTTCGACCATTGGCTTGGGTTTAGTAACAGTTTCTTCACTTAGTCTTGTCCCTTTACCTCCACATAATATAATTACATCCAAGTTATATCTCCTTTTTAACACAAGTTTTAAAATTAATTATTAGTTTAATAAATAGGCTCTAGAAATATCTTCTATTGTCGGGTGCAAAAAATATTTATGACGATAATCTTGACTCATTTTCAATAATTCTTTGTTGTTCAAACTTATCTTTTTATTAAATTTTCTTAAAATCAAATTAATATCGTTTTCCTCTGATACTTCATCCCAGATAATACCTTTGCCAAACTTCGGAAAGAATTTTAATGAAAATTTCTCTGGGTGCGGTACCAATATACAGGGTATTCCTAAACATGCTGCTTCAATCAATGCTCCTGTAGAAATACCTACTGTGATTTTTATAGTATTATAAATATCAAGAAGACTTTCATTTATTATTCTAACTCCATTTGGCACCAAATTCAAATAGATCTGTTTTTTTGTTGTTGGATGAAACTTGATCAAAATGTCTTTTCGAGGGTAATCCAATTTTTGAATATTATTAAGGACATTACGTATTTCATAATCATAGATTGTTAACATGACTAATATTTTTGTCCGGTTATCAAATTTAAGTTTTGTTTCCAATAATGCTTTGTAACGTAATGATGGCCCTACATCATAATTTAAATTTGTTTCCTTTGGTATTTGGTCATAGCTATTAACCAAAATAATATCAGGAAGTGTGCCTGATAATATTTCATTTTCATCTGGAATTTCGTTTAATACTTCATCTGATAATACATATGGTTTTGCTCCAATTATTTTCACATCTTTATTTGTATCCTTTATGCCCTTATAAAAAGATTTATCAATAACTTGATTTTCATACCAACTGATAATTTTCAATTTCTTCCACGGTATTTTTGCAAGCTGTTTACCAATTAAATATCGACTATAATTTTGGACACTAACATATCGAATATTTAGGAGCATTTCATTCCTTAAATGCTCCTCAACTATGTTATTCTTTTTTAATCTTAGACTAAATGATAAAACACGAAATGGATAGTTTAGAATAAAGAAAAACATTTTAATAAAATCACCATAGGAAAGCAGTTCTTGTTCTAACATTATTTTGTTTTCATATACACCAGAATATTTAACAATTGTGTTAAAATCAATAAAAGATTTATTACCCACTAATGTTGGTAAATAAACAAAATTTTCCTTACTATTATTTAGGAATGAATCAAGGCCAAGAAAATAATTATCCCTAAAGCTATTTCTGCTCTTAAAGTCATCAACCAATAAAAATGTGTCAATTATTATTAAATCTTGATTTATTTTAATAAAAAATGCCTTTTTATTATGAAAAGAATGAATAATTTTTTTAACAATATAATGAGAGAGATAAACAATACTTTTTAAATAGTACACTAATAAGTTATTAATTATGCCTAGCATAGTAATTTTGGAAACATCTTTATATTGTAAAACATTATTAATAAGGTTGCTGGTAAAAGGATTTTTACTTAATACATCATTACATATCAAGTGGATATCTCTGTATGCTTTTATATTTAATTGCGATAAATAATTAAATATATATTTTAGTTTTTTTTCTCGGCTAGCGATTTTCTTTTTTAGCTAATTAAGTTAATATCTAAAAAATTATTAAATATTATATTGAACGTGAATATCGGATATCAAATGATCTAATGAATTTCTACAGCCCAATAGAAATTCGTTACAGGTACTTGCAACATGAGGGGTCATGTAAAATGATTCCGGGTAAAATTCTTTTAATTTCCCAGTGTAAGGTTCATCCCAATAAACATCAAACGCTGCTTTTAAACGCCCTGTTTTAATTTCATTATAAAGAGCATCTTGATCTACAATTGCACCCCTAGCAGTATTGGTTAAAGCCGCTCCATTTTTCATCCAGGATAATTTTTCTGTATCAATAAATGAAAGATTATCATCACTCATGGGGATATGGATGGTAACACAATCAGCCCCTTGAAGCATCGGTTTTAATTCAGAACTCTGATTTTTTAATATATCAAATGTAGTAACATCCATGAATGGTTCCATCAATTGAGCAACACGGCTACCGATTCTCCCAACACCAATAACTAGAAGTATCTTTTTTGAGAACTGATGTCTGGGCTCTTTGAACCAGGGGCTGAGAGTGCCTACCTTGTTATAAAGTATCCTAAAAATAAGGCTACAAGTGAAACTGGCTGTTTCTTCAAATATAATATTGATGGTCTTATCGGAGGGATATCGGACGACAATACCTTTTACTTTAGCTTCTTTTTCTGGCACATTATCCCGTCCTATACCGGCACGAAAGATCCCTTTTAAATTGGGAAAATCACTTAGGTTAATCGGTTTACTTCCTAACAAAGCTATCTCTGCTTCTGGCTTTGAATCCGTAAAACAGATACCATTATCGAAACCATCTAATGTGGATGTGTTTTTCCAGACCTTCATTTAATGTAATTCATTTATAAAATATTCCTGCAACCAACCCTTAAACTCATCATCAAGATTCTGTGCAGTTTTAAATACTTTTCCATAACCTTTACAGAGTATCAATCGTAATTCATTACCTACATTTTTTTTATCTTTACTCAATGCTGTTGCAAATTTTTCAAGATCTATATTTTTTATATTGTAACCTACCCATATTTTTTCCAAAAGTTCTTTAATATCTAATCGTATAGATTCTGATAAGAATCCACGTTTGACTGAAATAAAATTTGCCATATCCATTCCGAAGCTGACCGCAATGCCATGGGGGACAGCATAATCTGTCAATGATTCAATAGCATGACCGAAAGAATGGCCATAGTTGAATACCTGTCTCTCATTCAGGTCAAATTCATCAATTTCAATATAACTCTTTTTTATCTTCAGGCTTTTTGAGATCATTTTTTCCAATATTTTTTTATCTGCTAGAGCATACTCATATTCTTTTTTATACTCTCTAAATTCTTTTTCTCCGGCCACTACAAAATAATGGCTCATTTCACCGAAACCTGACTGTAGATCCGCTTCAGAAAGCGTATAAAGAAAATCCAAATTAATAAAAATTTTGTTAGGCGGATAAAATCCACCTATCTGGTTCTTGTACTCGCCAAAATTAATAGACGTTTTACTGCCAATACAGCTGTCTCCTTGGGCTAGTAAGGTAGTCGGGAAAAATATCCATTTTACACCGCGATACATAATAGATGCTGTAAAAGCCGTAATATCCTGGATAATGCCTCCGCCAATTCCTATGATTCTATTGTTCTTCCTAAATCCACTATTAATCAATTCCTGAATTATGGGAATCAGCCCTTCATAACTTTTCTGTTTCTCATTGGCATCAAGTCCAATAACATTTGTATTGTCATTTAAAACCTTTAATAAATCAGGGTACAGGTTTTTTACTTTATTATCAATTATAATGATATCACCATCACGAATTTTATTTTTGACCACACCAGGCACATTTTCAACAAAATTAACGTCATAATCATGCACAAATGATTTGATGGTAAAATCAAGCACTTGTGAAGCCTCCGTCAACAACAATATTTTGTCCGGTTATGTATGTATTTAGATCACTGCAGAGAAACAAAACTACCTTGGCAATCTCATCTGGGTTCGCAAGTCTTTTTTGGGGTATGGTCTCTATCAGTTTTTTGATGTTTTCAGGCCCGATAATCCGGCGGGTAAGTTCTGTATCAACGAACCCCGGGGAAACTGCATTTACCAGTACATTAAACGGTGCGAGATCCAAAGCCACTGCTTTCGTAAATCCTATAAGGCCCCACTTGGTAGAAGAATATGCAGCACGTTTTTCTTTACTGACAACACCGAAAATGGAAGCAATATTGATGATTTTCCCGCATTTCTGATGTTTCAACCTTTTTGAAATAGTGCGGGTTAATATAAAAGGTCCGCGCAGGTTGACATCATTTACCCTCTCCCAGTCTATTTCTGAAATTTTGTCGATTGAATCAATTTTATTGACCCCGGCATTATTTATAAGAGCATCAATTTGATCAAGTTTACTTACTTCTTTTAAAAACTGATTTATAGATTCATTTGATAAAAAATCGAGCTGAAAATATTTGACACCAATTTTTTCATTCAAACTATTCAATTCATCAATTTCATGCTGTTTTGTGCCCGTAGCGATAACCTTTGCACCAGATTTATGGAACTTTTTCACCATAGATGCACCTATACCACGCGTGCCTCCAGTAACTATTACAACTTTATTAGAAAATGTTAAATGCATAAATAATTACTTTAGATTGTTCTGAAACCAATGAGCCAAAACATGATTCATGATTAAATGCGCATCCTCTACCGGGCCATATTCGCCCGGTTTAGTTTTTACGTGTATTTTTATATCACAATGTTCAATCAGTTCTCCACCAGAAAAACCTAAAAAACCTATAACTGTACCACCTTGTAATTTTACCCATTCTGTAGCTTTTAATACATTTGGTGAATTACCACTGGCTGAAATGACAATTAAACAATCACCTGATCTGTAATGAATTTTTAATTGATTGATAAAAATGTTTTCATAGCCAACATCATTAGCTATAGCGGTGATTACAGAATTATTGTCAGTAAGGGCAAGTACTCTGAAGGCTTTATCGGTACCAGTCTTTTTCAGTATATCAAATCCAATATCATTGGCCATCGTTGTCGCTGTGACCGCGGATCCGCCATTTCCCGCAACAAATAGAGTATTCCCATTTAACCGGGCAGATTCAAAAGCTTTACCTAATTTATCTATTTCATTTTCACTAATGTTATCTAAAACTTTTAAGAGATAAGAAAAATATTCTCTTGAGAACTGACCAATTGAATTAACTCGTTTATATGCTTTTTCTAAGTTATTCATACTGCATATCCTTATTTATTTTTTTGAAATTCTAACCATTTGTTTGCTTATCATTTATTTGGTCCAAAATCCTCTTAATAAATCTCCATATAACTTTTTATCTATTAACGCTTGAGTATCATTTAATATATTCCTATCAATCTTGGATCCATTCATTTCAAAAATAGTTGAAAAATCTAAACCATTTGTTTGTATATGTAGGTTTTTTAAGCCAGCGTCAATATGAAGGTTCTGGTAAGCATCAATAGAGTAAAGCACAACATGTTGTTCACCCATAATAATACGCCCGGGATCTTTTCCTGATGATCTTACATAGTCAACTAATAAGCAGTTCCCATGAGGAACTTCAGATACAAAAATTCCATCTGATTTTAATAGTTTATTAACTTTATTTAAAAATAATTTTGGATTTAAAACATGTTCAACTACACCCCATGCCATAATTACATCAAATTTGATCTCGCTTTCATAATTATCAAAAGGAACAGTTGAAACATTAATTTTTTTATTTTTTAACCACTCAACTGCTCCTGGATTAAATTCAATTGCATGGCAATCCCATTCATTATCTTTAAATACATCGATTACTTCCCCTACTCCACAACCTATATCTAAAACCGATCCCTTTGTAGTAGAGAATTCTAACACTTGTTTGAATTTCCGCTCACCTATTAATTTTTTTCTTTTTTCAAATATAGGGATCATAGAATTAATAAACATTTCTGAATAATATTCTTCACTATAAAGTTTATCAATACACTGATCATTCAATCGAGGTGTAACAAAAACAGTCTTACAATAATTACAAGTAACATGATGAAATCCATTTATTGAAAATTCATCTGAGCTTGAATTTTTATTACAGTAAGGGCAATCAACCTCTATTGTATATTCTTCTTTAAGTTCACCACTGTGGTCATAATAAGGACTTAACATTTTAGCCCATATTTCTTTTACATTTTTGAAATTAGGCTTTACATCTTTAGAACTAATAATCTTATTCATTTCTATACATCTTCCAGTATTTATCATTTTTCAAAGCTTCTTCAACTTTTAAAACATCTTTTTGCACATCTACAGAAAACGATTCGATGTATTTATATGGGGCAATCCTTTGAGTAAAGCCGTAATCGTATAACCTATTGCTATCACATGACTCAGATAATTCTAAGGGTGATTCTTTTAACTCATTAAACAATTTTAAAAAATGCCATCGAAAACCAAAAATTCCATAAATACGCTTTGCTTGAAGATTTGGACTAAAGTTATCAGTATGAGGTATTGGACTTCTGGATGTATAAAGAATATCTCCTTTTAAATTATGAATTATTTTGAGTGCATTAGGATCCTTGAATTGCTTCTCATCAACTATATACATAGCTAAAATTGTACCCAGAACTTCATTATCTTCTAACATTGGTTTTATCGTTGTCTCTATCATATCGGGACGTAACATTGGTTCATCCCCCTGAACATTCAATATTATATCATCATCTTTAACATCATTATTACAAATAGTAACTGCTTCTGCAATTCTTTCTAAGGCTCTTTTATGTTTTTTAGAAGTCATAATAACTGGAATATTTATTGATTCACCATAATCTTGAATCTCTTTATTGCAAGTCGTCAAAAAAAGGCTCGTCCACTTTTCATACATCTGTGCTCGTTTTATGACATGTCCAATCATTGGTATACCTGCGATTGGGTATAATGGTTTTCCATAGAATCGACTCGATTCCATACGGGCAGGAATAAAACCATATATGTTAGGCATTTCTTTATTACTCACTTTGTTAAGCTTTTAGGTTATATTTTTTTACCCAAGTGGAATCAGCGCAATATATGCGGTATACTAGATCTATTGTTTTATACGCATCATCCGATGTGCCAGAATTAATAGGGGAATCATTTACTATGGCTTCGGCGAATTCATTTACTTCATCCTCCCATGATGGATCGTGGTTATACCTAATTGTTTTTTCTTTAGGGTCGCCAGATTCATCTTCAGCTTTATATGCAACGGTTAAAGTTTCAGCGCCATAACTTTTTGTACCAGAAAGAATACCTTTCAATATAATACTCCCTTTTTCCAGTGTTATATGCAGACTAAAATCATGCCGCCACTGTGTAGCAGAAGATTGGAGTACAGCCACCTTGCCATCAGCGGTTCGCATTATTGCGTAAGCATTATCTTCCACATCATATTTCCAATAGTTATTCGAAATAAAACTATATACTTCTTCGAAATCACCTGTAAAATAACGAATTAAATCTACCATATGTATACCTTGGTCCAACAAGATACCACCTCCGGCAATTTCCCTTCTTGAACGCCAATCAGCATTTGGCCCAGTAGCGGTTATAATCTTTGATTTTCCGTATACAGCATTTAGATCCACAATTTTACCAAGTTCTTCACTGTTTATAATTTTGAATGCATCCTTGACAGATTCATGGTAGCGATGATTGAAACCATATTTAAGCTTAAGATTGTTATGTTTGTTTTCAGTTTTAATTACCTCGGAAATTTGTTGTGGATTTTGCCCCGGAGGCTTTTCACAAAAAACATGTATCCCACTATTCAAACCGGCAATTGTAACCTCTGCTGCAACATCATTGGTTAAGCATACAAATAGTGCATCAATTCCATGGTCTAATAAATCATTATAATCAGGGTAAAAATAAATACCATCATCAAATTTACCAGAAGTTTCAAAATTGTGATCACACACTGCAACCAAATTCATATGCTGGTTTTTATTAATACACTCGTGGCGTTTTTTACCTACAATACCGTACCCAGCAATACCTACATTTATTTTTGGATGCATTACATTATGTTATTCTAAATTTGTTCGGTATAACTGGGAAATATCTTCGTTTTCGCGACCTAAACGTTTTGATTGATCACTACAATTGACTTTAACCCATGTGTCTAGTTCATCAGATCTGTAAAAAGCATGCAACAATTTTAATGTATTTAAACAATCATTTTTACTAACAGGATATGGAACATTTTTTAAAAGAAAAGCATCAATATCATTATACATTGCATTATGACCGCGACCATATATCTTACCACGATCCGGGAGATCTGAAAAATCATCGCTGTATAATAAGCAATCATCCGGTTTAGGAGTAAATATCTGTAATTCATTGACAGCAATACCGCCCAATTGGGCTAATCCTTCAGATCCAACGATGGAAAGAGAAGCCTCAAAATCATCCGGTCTGGCAGATGTTGTTACCTCCAAACTACCTACAGATCCATCACTGTATATAAACGTAGATACAACACAATCTTCAACTTCAATATCTGCGCCTAAAGTACGCATTGTACTATTTACTTTTTCGACCTCACCCCCAAAATAACGTAACAAGTCTACATGATGGATCCCCTGATTGGTTAATGCACCACCATCATGTGACAATGTGCCGCGCCATGGTGCCATATCATAATACCGCTGAGGCCGGCACCAGCGTACACGAACATTCATGATGCGGATATCACCGAGTTCTTTATTCATAATAGCGCTTTTAACACGTTGAACCGCTTTATTATATCTATTCTGGAAAACAGGAAAAATATGCAGACCCTTTTTATTAGCTGTGTCATAGGCTTTTTTCAACTGTTCCGGCCTCATAAATGTGGGTTTTTCAATAATCAAGTGTTTACCATATAGCTCAAGAAATTCCATACTATGTTCAAAATGCATACCAGATGGTGTAGCAACAACCACGATATCAATTTTTGGTATATTTTCAAACATTTTTCGATAATTAGTAAAATATGGAATCCCAAATTCTTCACCATACGCTTTAGCTTTTTCTTCAATTAAATCACAAACCGCGATTATTTCCATACCATTTACCGATACAATAGATCGACAATGATGGCCTGAAATTCTACCACAGCCTACAACAGCAACTTTATATATATATATTTCAGCCAAAGTAATTATTCCTTTAATTGTTAATTAGAAAATTATCTAAAGTATCGCAAAAAATATTCATTTGTTCTTCATCGCCGACCGTAATTCTTAAGTGATTATCAAAAGGATGCTTGCTAAAAGGTCCCTTTATAAAAATGCAATTTTCTTCTAGGTATTGCTTTAGATTTGTCGGGCTTACTCCCACTGTTGTTTTAAAAAAGACAAAATTGGTTTCACTTTTAAGAACTTCAAACCCAGTTTTTCCCAACCTTTTATATAATACATTTTTACCTTGATTTACTTCATTAACATACTGATCGACTAGGTCCATATGATCAACAAAATAGCCACCAATCTTAGCTGCTACACCTGTGATTTCATGTACCAATTTAACTTTGTATAGTTCATTAATTATTTTTTTGCAGCCAATTAATAATCCAATTCTTAAAGACGCAAGTCCAAATGCTTTTGAAAAAGTTCTGGTTAATACGATGTTTTCAAACCTATCAATATAGTCAATCATTGTTTCTGGATAAAAATGATGGTATGCCTCATCAATCAGAACCAGGGATTTATTTAGCCCTGCCTTCTCTATTACTACAACTAATTCACTTTCTGCAATTACGGCACCGGTATGCCCTGGGTTTGAGATTACAACCAATTTTGTTTTGGAGTTTATTTTATGAATTAATTGATCAACATTAAGAGTTAGATCTTTTTCATAATAATGATTAATCTTTTTCGCACCAAACATATCAGCATATACAGAAAACATTGCATAATTAGGTAGTGTAATAAGTACTTCATCGTCTTCTGTAATATAAGTTTCATAAATTGATTTTATACCTGCATCGGAGCCACTAGTCAAAAGTAAGTTAGATCGGTCTATGTTCAACCACTCAATTATTTTTTTATAGAATGGTTCAAGTTCCCCATAAGCAACTAGATCATACGAAGAGATAGTAGAAATAATTTCATTAAATTCTTTTTCTTTATAAAGAGTGGTTCGTTCATTTCTTTCAAACCTGAAAAAGTCAGACCGTGATGAATCATCTGGTGCAGGTCTCCACATTTTTGATACCAATTCTTTCGGCTTTATCATATTATTCCCTTATAAAAACGTAATTATATAGGGACATTAAATTTTTAGGTGTATGATCAACAGAATGTTTTTTATGAAGAAACCTTAAACCACTTTTATTCAAAATATCAGTAACCGAATTCACATCCTCTATTTCAGATGAGTCAAGTTCAATCAATACCGATTTTATAATTTTATTTTTTAATAGATTTTGAGCACCCATTATTATTTCCACTTCTATACTATCCACATCAATTTTGATGTGATTCGGGAGTTCTGGTTTGTATTCTGAAACAAAATCATCAATACTGAACCCTAACATACCCTGATGAAAATTAACAGTATTTTCCACATCTGAAAGGTGGAAGAAATTTTCCTTTGTGCCAAATCGATAAAATGCGCCGCCTACATCTAAACCGCTCATATTAAAAAAACCAAGTTGTTTTGATTTTGAGAATGCTATTGGGAAAGCATGAATAATGGAGCTATAGTTATTTAAAAATATATTTTGGTTTAAAACCCAATAATTAGCAGACGACGGTTCAAAGGCTAGTGTTTTTATACCTTTACTTCCAGAGTAAAGAGAATAAACACCCACATTTGCTCCGATGTCCCAAAAAGTATCACTTAAATCAAATGTGTCTATCCATTCGATTGTTTCAGGCTCTTTTTCAAACATAGTTTTTGCACGCCAAAATGTTATTTCATTAGGACAAAAAAACAGAACTTTTTTATCAGTATTAGGTAATTGTATTCCTACTATAGGTATGATTTTTTGGATAAATAAATACAATACACGATGTCTATACTTCCCCAAAGGAAATAAAAATATATTGTTAATACTATATAATATAAACGTTAAAATGTTTTTTATAATATTCATATCCAATATGTATAGTAATTAATTACATCAATATTGTCCTCATGATTTATACCAAATAAATGGTGCCATTTATTTCTATGATCGTATTTATTCATTTATTTACTGTCCCATATAGCCTTTATCCATTCCTTGCGCCAGTGTTTACTTCTACGAGAATATTGATAACTCCAGTCAATTCTAGCTTTTTGTAATTGTGGCTGCAACCACCAATCATTTAAGTTATTCCAAATTTCATTGATTTTATTAGCTGCAGGGGCTGCGTCACTATATATAATTCCTTGTTTGGATAAATTATCAAAGTATGGTTTTGCAATTTCATCAAATTCCCAATGTTTAGACGACCAAATAGATATAGTAGGTATATTTAAGGACATAGCAATATTGAAAGTTGTATTAGGAGCATTTAATACTAACAATTTGCATTTCATCAATTCATCATGCAAATCCCCTGTTATAAAATTTATATATGGAAATTTCCTTTTAATATAATCTTTATCATCTAAACTTGGAGAACCATAATGAAATGGGCGAAATAAACTTTCAACACAAATTTCATCTTCAAGATGATTAAAAAAATTTACAATATCCTCTCTTGCATGAATTTGTTGATTTGGCTGTCTACTTGAATCAATTCGTTTTTGAAATAATTCAAAAGATGAATTCACAAAAATCAATTTATTTGAATTTTGTTTGTATACTTTTTTGGATAATAATGGTGAACTTGCTGGGATAATATTATTGCCAGAATAACTAGTTTTCTCCCAACCCCATGAAATAAATGAATCACTTTGATATTCAATGGCTGCTGGTCTTGAGTGCACTAAATGTGTGCCATAACACCCTCCATGTTGTGTAGCAACTAGTTTTGATCCTTTCTCTAATGATAGGCACAACCCACCTCGTTTCATATCGTTATGGTACAAACTTGAAAATGAAATAATTAATAAGTTTTTTCGCTTTGGTTCCATATTTTTGTAGTCACTAATATTATTTAAACTCTTTGGATGTATCTTGGAAACCAAAGATTCCCAATTAAGATTCCATTTTATCTCTGATTTTTCATTATTTTGTAAACTATTATTAATTTTATTTTTTGTTAGTGATTTTATAAATATAATAGCTTCAAATAATAGAGCATCCGTAATTCCAATTCCTTCAACACTAAATATTGGTAAGAATCTATCAATTTCCATTTTCATTTTTGTTTTAAGTGTCTCTTTTGATTTATTATTAATAATTTTTTTATAATTAACTTTTGTGTATTCAAACTTCCAATGATCTGGAGCAACTTTTTCCAAAAGGCGGGAAAATATCCAATGATTGAAGTGAATATCCTGAATACCATTTTTAAGAAAGTCCATTGAATCAATAAAATCCCATTGGATATTGTCATCCAAAAGTTTAACAAATACATTCTCATTTTTGTATTTTGATATAACATTATTAATTAACTTTTGTTTTATAAAAGTAATCTGTACCAACGATAGTAACCAGGGCATTAGAAAAATACGCCAGGATCGTACGGAGTAATTAATATTATTTTCTTTGTTTAAATGATCAACTAAAATTTTTAGGTAATATTCAGCAAAATTAGATGTCATATCTGCTGACTGTTTCATTTCTTTAAATGAACTAAATGGATCAGGCTCAAAATTTATCTCATTGATATTTTGGTATTTTTCTTCATTCCCCAAAATACACCAAGGTCCTAATAAAATGTCTTTACAGGGATTATAATTTTCGGGCATACCTACAAGCCAAAGACGTTTCATATTATTAAACGTTGGAAGGGTCAACGAAAATAATTATTAGTAGGGAATCCGAAAAGAAACGATCCCACACATTGTTCTTTTTGCAAAATAAAACCTACTACTGTATCAATGGTTTGAAAATTCTCATTAGTAATATCTGTATTATCAATAGTAATTGAAAATAAAATTTCAATGAATAAAATACACTCTAGCATATTTAAAGAATCTATAATTTGTGTAATTTTTAGTTATTATTTCTTTAATCATTTTTTTCAGTAAGTATCTTATCAGCCTGAATATTATGACCATTCATCTTTATTATATCTACATGAACTGTTTCACCTAGAATTAAGTTTTGCACACCGTAAACATAACATTCACTAACACCTTCAATTTGATTAATTACTTCTTCTACTTCCTCTGGAGAAACTTTTTCATTACCAACGTTAATTATTGAGTTATTATAGGTTATTTAAATAGAATGAGATAGAAAACCTATTTTTCAAGGAATTCAATTAATTGATGGTTCCTGTAAATAAAAAATGTTTTCCTTTTTTCAAAAAGATTAGAAGGAGAGGGCCTTGGCGATCTAACTATTTTATTTTTAAATTTATCTAAAGTGCCTGAAAAATCTTCTGTCTCATAACAAATATGATCTAACCCCCCGCCCCGTTTCACCGCATTAAAAGATGGGGATTTTTCATCAACGGGCTCAATGAGCTCAATAAATATATCCGATCCAGTTTTTAAAAGAACAACTCGTACGCCTTGATTTTTCACATTAATTATGTCTGTTGCTTGTTCTAAGCCATAGTTTTCTACATGATCAATTATACTTTTATTAATATCTTTGACTACAATTCCTACATGATGCATTTTTTGTTTATTCATTTATAAGCTCATTAACATTCTTTTTAATATTTCTTTACTTTTGAAATTTTTAACCTTATCTCCATGATTAGAAACAATCGAATTAGATGTAATTTCCTTTACTACAACAGAACCTGAGTTTACCAACACTTGATGTTTAATATCTTTAGTGATAGTAGATTTAACTCCAAGATAATTATTCCCCCCGATATTGACATTACCTATGATATTAACATTTGCTGAAAGAAAACAATAATCACCCAATGTGACAAATCGACTTACTACACTACTAAATAGAATAATGTTATGGTTCCCTATAACTGATTTTGAATCGATAATAACATTAGCGGCCAGAAAAATCCCTTCTCCTAATTTAGCACTGGGTGATATTCTTACTGAAGGATGTATAATATTTGCAAAATTAATATTTGGATATTTCATTTTTAAAGATAATATATATTCTTCTCGACTTAAAAAACTTTTTACTGAACAGAATGAAAGTAAGAAAAACGTGTCATCTTTAATATATTTCCCAATTTCATTTCCGAGTCCTAAAATTTTAACTCCCCTGTAGTGAGTCGAATATAATTTTTTTTCATCATCATCTAAAATTCCAAGAATTTTCCATCTAGGTTGTTGAGCATTTATATCATAGACAGTATCAATTATTTCAAGTGTAATCCCACTTGCTCCAATTAGTATTAAATTTTTCGTTTTTAAAATCTTTTAAGTCAATTTATGATAAAGAATTTTACCAGAAGAATTTTTCGGTAAATCGATCACAAATTCGATTCTTTTAGGTACTTTATATTCTGGCAGATTATCTCTACAACATTTTATTACAGTTTCTTTTGAAAGATTATTCTTTTTATTTGTCACAATAATAGCTTTCAAACTCTCTCCATTTATTGCATCATCTATTCCAATTACTGCAATTTCCTGCACCTCAGGTAACTCAGAAATAATATTTTCAATTTCTTTGGGACTTATTCTATAACCTGCACTTTTTATAATAGTTGACTTGCGACCTGTGATGTAAATAAATCCGTCATCATCTATTTTTGCTAAATCTTCTGTATATAGTTTTCCTTTAATGATCTTTTTATTTGTCAATTTATCATCTTTATAATATCCTAACATAATATTAAGACCTGTAGCCACAATTTCTCCTTCTTGTCCAGGTTGAACATGGAGGCCATCTTCCCCTAATACTTCAAGATTAACACCAGGGATACCTTTACCAATTGATCCAATTTTAGTTTCTAAATATTTGGACGGGAGATAAGACAATCGTGCGGTAGCTTCTGTCTGTCCATACATAATAAATAACTCTTTATCCGGAAAAGCATTAATTAACTCTTTAATAAATGGAACCGGAAGAAATCCGCCTGCCTGTGCCATAAAACGAAGTGATGGCATAGGAAATGATTTAAAGCTACTTTTACGGCATAATATCTGAAATACACTAGGTACTCCTGATATTCCAGTACACCCATATTTTTCAATAAGTTCCGGAACAGTATTGGGGAAAATAAATTCATTATTAATAACAAGACTCCCTCCGATTAAAACATGCGTATGAAGTAATGATGCTCCAAAACAATAATAAAAGGGAAGAACTACTTGATGAATATCGTACTCTTTGAGATTAAGATATTCTACTATTGACTCAGTATTATATTGGATATTACTGTGGCTAAGCATTACACCTTTTACATCTCCGGTAGAGCCGGATGTAAATATTATCACTGCTACATCATTATTTTCATCAATATCAGTAATAGTGCTGATGCTATCATATTCCACATTTTCTGAAAAATCTAAATCTTCCAAATCAGCAATCTTTACAAAATTGTAATTGTTATACTTATATAACCATTTGCTTTGTATAAATCCAAATTTTATATCACAAGAGTTCAAGATTAAGTCTAAATTCTTTTCATTAGTTTTTACATCAATTGGTACACATGTTAAACCTGATTTAATTATCCCAAAGTAGCATAAAATAAAAAATATTGAATTATCTGAATGTAATAATATTTTTTCACCTTTCTTTATGTTTTGCTTGCGAAGCCAACCCGCAATATTGCATATATTGGCATAGATAGCCTTATAAGGCATTTGCTCTTTCGGGCCTAATATTAAATTTTTATTTAAACCTTTACTGTAAGAGAATAAATAATCAGTTATGTTCATTATGAAATACTATTTGTCAAATCAATGCCATTAGCTACTAAAATATTTTTTATGTTCCCTATTGTTCTCATTGCTGAAATTTGATCTATATCAAATTCAATATCATATAAATCTTCAAGCTCTGAAACCAATTCAAGATGTGTCAAAGAATCCCAGCCAGCAATTTGATCAGGACCATATTCATCATTATACTCATTTTCACTAATTTTTAAAATTCTATTAAAAGCATCAAATAACTTATCCATTGTTATTTCCTATTTTGTTAAGTCAATTACTTTTTACATTATTCATTAAATATAAATCCTTGTTTATAAGGCATAGGGGGTCATTTTTTAACTTCTCAATTGTAAATGCAACATAATCTTTTACTTTAAATAAACGATGTATTCCATATGCATATTGTATTTCTTTACAAAATTCTGATGCAAAGAATTCCCTCCTTACATCATTATTTATTGTTTTTTCTACAATTCTATCATTCCTTCTGACATATAATGAAAAAGAATTTTCCGTTTTAATGTTTTTATTTTGAATAATACCAGAAAACGTTTTATCAAAACGGTATTCAACTCCCACTAAACGCTCCACATAATGCACATGACTTATAACTGGAACACCTATTTGAAGAATTTTGCAATCAAAATTTATTAGATTTGAAGGTACTGAACCCGGTCCATAACAAGTATTATCATTAATCAACATCAATGATTTAGCATTTTTGCCAATTGAAGCAAAAGATTCAATTCCATGTAAACTGCGATGAGCACCAAGAATTTTACGAATGTATTCAGTAAGTACACCATTTGCAGATTTACTCTTCTGCACATTAAAAACTTTATTATTACAAAATGAAAAAGTATAAGTAGGCACCACAAGAGTTCCATTAGTTCCTAAAGTTTCACATAATGACGAAAATATCCCTTCTAAACCATTTTCTACCTTTCCTAAAGTAGCAATATTACTGTGAATTAGTACCGTGTCACCTTTTTTTAATCCAAGTTCTTTTAATAGACATATTATGTCATTAACTGTAGGCTTAATCATTCGTATTTATTAATGCTATATAATAAATTTATTAATATTTTCGAGAAAATTTTAATAAATCATTTTCGTAGAATTTATCTAAATAATTTTTTAGCCAATAAAAATCTAATTTTAATTCTCTTGCAATCTCAATAATGCTATTATTCCCCTCTAAATACCACATTAACATTTCCAGTTTATTATATTTTTCTCGATCAATAGATGGATCCACAAAAAGGTTATATCTTGAAAGCATAACTTGACCTTTAAATCTTCTTTTTGGAACAAAATCATCTTCAATAAAATCAACCACATTTTTTAAAATTCCAGATACTTCTTCAAATTTTTTAAAATCTGCATTCTTTACATTGTCATAACTTGTATGATAACCATAAATAGGGAAATTTTCCTCACCAGGGAAATTAGACCGTGTAATACTAACCGATGGAATCATTACTCCAGGTGAATTAAATATCTTTTCATCATTTCTTAATACTTTTAAATAATCACCGGATCGATAATTTATCGATGAATCTTCAAGGACCTTACAGACAACAGTATCAATATAAGCTGATGAATCATAAGAATGCTGCACACTTAACTTCTGATCAACAGCTAACATTTCACTTGCAATTGCTCCCTTTATGGAAGGTAGGAGACTCTCATTTTGACTTAGATATGCTATCGATCCAATCGTCTCAGGAAATATTAATATCCTATAAGTATAATAGGTTTCTATAGATTCAAGGTAATCAGCAATAGATAAAGATGCCATAACTCCAGAGAGCCCATCATTAAATTGGCATGGATGGTCTAAGTGAGCCATAAAAACAAAACAATTATCAGTTTTACCTTTCTTCAAGTATTCACCGATCTTTAAACTACCTTTTTCAAATTTTGTATTTATTTCAACATCATAAAATTCGCTTTTTAGTTCATGTAATTGGTTATGTGGTAGGCAAAAACCCCAATCTCTATCATAAAATTTATATCTATATGGTATTTCATTTTCGCAATTAGGATCTGTATAGATATGATCTAATAATTCAGCACGTGTAACACGACCTTTAAATGGCTTTGAATAAGAGATTAAATGAAGAGGATGATCATCATAATTAGCATAAATATTTTCTCCATCTGTAAAATATGCATTTTCCACAATCCATTTTTCTGGAACAATCCATGTCCAAATTTCTTCCCCTGAGGGGATGGAATGAATATTAAGAGGAATATTTTCAGAAATAATTTCTAAAGCCTTATCGTAACCATCAGATACAAGAGCCCTATCTAAAGGGGTAATTTTTTGGGCAAGAACTTTTATTTTTTCAACATTCATTTTACACTCACATTAAGATGGTCAAGTATATTAATCATGGAAAATGTTGGATTATCAAAATATAGGGACTCATAAATTTTATTAATTATATCAAAATCTTCAATTGTGTCAACTGATAAACGAATATGAGAATAATCATGTTCATTTCTCATTTCAATTAATTTAAATAATCCAGGATTTGTACTCATATAGGGTGTTACATGTTCTCTCTCATACTCAGATGTATCAGCTTCCCAAGATTTCTTTAATGCATCAAAAGAAAAAATTTCTGAATCTAGTCCATACGGCCAAGACCGGGCGGATATCCTAGTAGAGGCATAATCATATTTTATTTGATTATTTGAAACAATTTTTATAAATAAACGATCAATTATTCTATAATCAATGACAGGATTGTCCCCAGTCACTCTAATTATGACATCAAAATTAAACTTTTTTGCAGTTTCGTAAAATCTATCAAGTACATTATTCTCACTACCTCGATAAATGTGAACTTTATTCTCTGCTGAATTATTAAATTCATCAATTATTGGAATGATGGCATCATCACTAATTTTATCTGTAGTTGCAATTATAAAGTTCTGGCAGCAATCAGACATCATAACTCTTTCCAAAACTCGCGTAATAAGAGGTTTACCTAAAATTGGTTTTAAAACTTTTTTTGGTAATCTTTTCGACCCAGTTCGTGCTTGAACAATACATCCAACTCTGATATTTTTTTGATAGTTTAAGTCCATTTTATATTTTAAGTCCATTTAATATTTCTTTATATATCTCTGTTGGTGCCATTTTATTTATAAGTCCTTTTGTATTTTCTCTTGCTTTCTTTAGTAATTCCCTTGAATTATTATAAACCATGATTGATTTCTTTAATTCAATAAAATCACCTTCAACATCTTCAACAATTGGAAAGCTGGCTTTATTAGTAAATAAAATTTTATTGGGAGAATCGGCTAATTTATTATTGTTTTCAAATATGCTGATCGATGGCATACCTGCATAAACAGCCTCTACCGTGGTTATGCCACCTGCTAAAATTGTCAAGCAACAGTTAGACAATATATCCCACATAGATCTATTTGTCTTACTTAATATAACTTCATGATTATGATGAATTGTAGTATCCACTAAATCTTTATAAGAATGTTGATACCCTTCACCCAAGATAAGATATATTGTTAAAGGAGTTGGTAGTTCCACAACTTTTTTTAATATTTTTTGAGTTGTATTCGCCGCATCACTACCTCCCATTGAAATACCAATGCTGAGATGAGGTTTAGATAAATTATAATTATATTTTTCATTTGATATACGAAAACAATTGTTTTTAATTATTGCGTACTTTAAACCATTAAACACTTTTACATTTTTCGGTAGGTTTAGTGCTTCTCCTCTTGTAAAAAGAATATCTATCTTAGCCATATGACTAAAAATTGGAGAAATTGATATTTGTAATGCTTGAGTTTTTTTTAATCTTATAAAAAATTCGTTATCACAATCAACTGTATCCCATATCACGACATCCGGTTTAAATTTTAATATGTTTTCTAATGCTGAAAAATAATTATCACAAATAACAACTTTTTGCGATACTCCATTAAATAAATGCTGATCTACAAAATCAATAATAGGGAATAGCCTAATATCAAACTCTTTGGGCACATCCTTTACAAAAGATATTGCCCGTATTAGATGTCCATAACCTAGTTCAACGCCACCTGAACAAATAAGGGCTATTTTTATCAATAAATGTTATCCCTGGTAAAAGGCTCATATTTTTTCATTTCTTTTTTTAACTTTTTTCCTATAACATTATCTATTTCGTGTGCATCAATGGGTCCCTGAGGTCTAACACATAAAATATCTTCATCCTTTATTAATTCTGCTGGTGAAATGTCTCTGGCTGCATAAAGACCTCTCCTTGCCCTCTTAGCTACAAGTTTCTCTTTATCTGAAACTTTTTCATTTTTATGCTCAAGTGCCAGTTGAGCGTCTTTTAGAGAAGAGATATATCCTAATAAGTCATTTTTCTCTAGAGCATATGCATGATCTAAACCTTCCTGAGATCTATCAATAGTAAAATGTTTTTCAAACCATGTTGCCCCCAAACCTAAGGCGACCAAAGATGCTGAATTACTCTGAGTATGATCTGAAAAACCTACTTCAAGCTCAAAATGTCTCCTTAACGTGGAAATAAAACCAATGTTTGATTCCTTAGTTCTACATGGGTAAATACTCACACAATGTAATAAAATAACATTTTCCATATTTCTTATTTTAGACATCTCATTTATAGTGAACTCTATTTCTTTTAGGGAGGATTGTCCTGTGGATAATACTATTTTACTATTGGTCTTAGATACTTGTCTTATAAAGCGAATATTGTTTAAATCACAAGATGCAATTTTTATATATGGTGAATCTAATTGCACTAAATCATTTAAGCCCCTCTCACCAAATACTGAAGCTGAAAATAATATAGACTTAGAATGAGCGTATTCATTTAATTCAACTAAATTTTTAAATGAAAATTCTGTTTTTTTTCTGGTTGCAATTACATTATGTATATCATAGCTACCATATTCGTAATCTCCAGGGAGATACAAGTCCCATGTGTTTATATGCTGAAATTTTACTGAATCAGCACCAGCTATTGAAGCCAAATCAATTAATCTTTTTGCTTCAGTTATTGAACCATTATGGTTTGTACCAGCTTCTGCAATAATATGTATCATTGTGGATTATCTACTATTTTTGCAAACAACATACAATTATCTACTATAATGTTTTTTAATTCTTTCCATTGATTATTCTTACACTTTTTCTTGATAGTATTTAAATCTCTGAGATTATTTAATCTATTTTTTACTTCTTGGATAAGATTGTCTGTTAATAGATTGATATTCCATTCATCCAAACCGATAGTTTCTAAAACAGATATTGCTCGTTCATCGTAACTTATTTTTATCGATGGTACTCCATAAGCTATACAAGGAATGAATGAATGTAATCTGAAAGATAAATTTAATTTTGTATTTTTTAAATATGATAGATAGAAATAAACATTATCAGTATAAATATAATCAATATTATCGAAAGAAGCTGCAAAAGGTATATCTCTATAATCATGACAAAGAAATTTAATATTCACATATCCTTTATTTTTCAACAAATCGATTAACTCAATTAATTGATTTCTTAGAGCATATTGAAACTTCACTGGTATACTCATTAAAGAAGGCGTTCGAATTGAAATAAGGCAGTCGGTACCAAAGGACATAACAGAATTCGATATATCACCGGATAATTCATTGATGAATAATGTCGGGCAACCACCAACTAAATTTTCACAGCCTAATCCATCTAAATATTTTTTAGTTGCAATGTCCCGGGATAACGAAATGGATGCATTTTTATTTAAAATTATTAAGTTATCATCACTCATTGTATCAGTGCGACCTACCAGTTTTAAATTTTGATTAAAAATTCTTCCACGAGAGACACTAAAAATCATCATCGGCTTTTCCATGGCTTTGATTGCAATAGGATTAACTTCTAATTCTCCATTTTCATACAAATTTCCGCCACCAATAACTAATCCATCACCAGATTGGTTTAATTCATATATAGTTTGTGATGAAAGGCCTGCTTTTCTCTGAGCCTCATACTTCCCGGTGGCTGGCAGTGAAATGATATTACATCTCTCTGTAAATGCTTTTTGAATAAAATGACACACAGCTAAATATATTGCATCATTGCCTATGTTGAATCCTTTAGGTCTAATTAAATAAATGTTTTTCATCATTGTTACTTTCTTCTAATTGAGGTTCTAAAATATTTTACATAATTAAATATTGCTAATCGAAGTTCTTTATCATGATAAAGAATCAGGGTATAATAAATGGTAGCGCAAACTCCAATTATAGCTAATATTGTGAGTGTGGAATAGTCAAGCCAAAGCCTTACTATTGAAAAAATAATACCCAAGAATATACAAATACCAAAGTAGAATAATAATTTTTTAATCAAAATCCGTAATGGAAATTTTATTATATGCATCATGTATAAACCAGTCGTTCCAATTACCGTACCTTCCATCAATACGAGCATTAATATTGCTAAATAAAAGTTATTGTAAATTCCACCCACTACCAAGGCTACTACTACTACTATAACATTTGCAATGCGCCTTAATAAGCTAACTTCTTGTTTTTCCATTATATTAATAAATGACATTGTAGGTGCAAAAATTATTTCAAAAAACGTACGTATTACTAAGATTTGAATAATAATACCTGCTTCAGTCCAATTTGGCCCGAAGACAAATTTGAATAAAATATCCCCAGTTATTCCCAGAACCATAAAAGGGAAAATAGTTAATGATGCAGTCCTTTCATTTACCTTTAATAATAAATCAACATGTTTACCCTCATGTTTTGCCATGGCGGCCCTGGGGATGAAAGCTTCCATAATAGAGCTGGTTAAAAAGACAGTAGGCAGGGTCAGGACCATTCGGCTCAATGCATAATAACCTAATAGTGTTTTGTTGAAATAGTGTACAATGAGGAAAACAGTAATAACCTCTGGGATTCTACTCAATAACTCACTCCAAACGCTATAAATTGGAAACTTACGGTATCTTTTTGCACCAGTCAGGAGATTTTCGAGGTTTATTATACGCTTAATCCGTTTTTTATTCTCCTGCCATAATTTACCTGTAAGGATACTAATTTTAAATATTGAAGCAAATAACATTCCGTAGATTAAACTACCGCCTGTGGTATAACCTAAAAAACCTGATCCTAAAACAAAGCTCTTTTTGCTTATTGTTTCTATAACTCTTGATGCAGCAATTCTGCCAAATATTTTATGCCTTGTATTCCAGAATCGCAGTGTCTGATATAAACCATGAAAACACACACAAACGGGTGTTAACCACAAATAATATTTAAGTTCAGGAGTATTGAATTTTTGAATTATGAAATCGTATCCAAAATAAATAATCAAAACAGCAAGCCCGGTTATTAATAAATTTGAAATAATACAAACAGCAAACATGATCAATGCTTCATCATCGGTTTTAGGCAATATCAAAGAACTATGATAACTCATAGTTGCAAACACTGCAATTAACATAACGATTGAACCAAATATGCTTAGCAGGCCAAAGGCTTCCGGAGCATACAGTCTAGTAACAATTGGAGTAAGGAAAATACCTATAGCCTGTGCAATTAGCGGTGCGGATGATAGTGTAAGAATATCACTTACGAAGGAATTTGTTTGTTTCATATCTTAAAGGGAAACAACTGCTTTATTGTAAATGATAATTAATGCTGAACATATTTGATAATATTCTAATTAGGTAAAATAATATTATTTTTCGTATTTATAGTTATCGCTGAATATTTTTTAATTACCATTGAATAGAATGCAAAAAACAAAAATATACTTGTTGATCTAAGTAAAGAACCATAATGCCAAAGAGTAAGTATCCCTGTACAAACTGTAACAAAGGGTATCCACATTTCATTTCTTAATTTTTTATTACTTATAAAATAAATGTAGATAGGAAAACACAGTACCATCATCAATAGAATAAATGTAACTATGCCAAATTCCATCAACATTATAACAAATGAAATCTCAGAATAATACCCCATATTTGAAATTCCACTTGATCTCTCATGACCAAATAACATACTAATAATACGCTCTGAAGTATCACTGCTACCAACATTTAACATTGCTTCCATTTTCCCCCCTGACGTTTCCAGGTTAAGCGAAGAAAATACATCGATAGCGGTAACTCTAAATTGATCCTGTGTAGATTGAAATGTTGAATTAAATAATAGAGCATAGCCTATGACTACTATAATGAATATCCTTTTAAATAGACCGCGATAAGAAAATAAACTAATTATTGTAATGCCAATAATAGCGGCAAAAATATTCGCGATTGAAAGTGTTGAGAGTAGCCCTAAAAGAATAACTACTGATAAAAATATTGTAAAAATATTTGTTTTCTTATATAATGTATGACCAACACAATACACAGATGCCATAGTTAGAATATTACCAGAGTCATGATAATGACCTGTAATCCCATGCGCACGATATAGTGGGCCAACGTGAGAATACATAACTCCAGTCTCTTCAAAAAGACGAAAATCAGGTATTATAGCCATCAAAGGACCTCTCATTATTTGTAATCCTATGGGTGGCCCAGGAAAAAAATTACTTATTATAAATTGAATAATACAAGAGATCGAAACGATTATAGCAATAAAATAAATAGTTGCAGTTATATAACTGTCTTTTGCACGAATAAATGATAGAACACAAAATGGAACGATAAAATAAAAAAGGAAAATACGTATTGGTCCAATACGATAGCCAAATATAGTTATTTCAGCAATACACCAAATCAAACCAAATATGACATTAATTATCAATAATTTTAGATAAGTATTTAATTCCCCGTGGTTTTTTATATAATAAAATAATCTTGATGGTAAAACAGCAAATGCAATATTTACCATGGTTATAGTAAAAAAAATATTTGTAAGAGGCGGTAAACCAGTGAGCAGAAATATCCCTCCTCTTAGGGAGCTAAGAATCAAAACAACGTATGCCATAAAATGTATATAAATTTTTTCATGCCCTAATTATATTTTTACTTATTTTAAACCTTCCACGTGTATCAATTATAAATTTGCTATTATTTTCGATCAAGTCATAATCAAAAACGTCATGATCTGTTAACAGAATAATAAGGTCATAATCAACTAGATTTTCTTTACAAAGAGCCACGCTTGACATCTCGAAATCACAATCTTTTGTTTGAGTTAATTGCGGCACATAAGGATCATGGTAATCGACTTGTGCGTTCTTCTCAAGAAGCAACTTCATAATCTTGAATGCCGGAGTTTCCCTCACATCATCCACGTTCTTCTTGTACGTCACACCAAGAATAAGCACCTTAGCTCCCAAAAGATCTTTCAACCGCTGTGCTAGCGCATCCGACACTTTACTCACTACCCACTCGGGCATGCTGGAATTGATCTCACCTGCCAGCTTTATAAAACGTGTATCTATACCAATTTGCTTTGCTTTCCACGTGAGGTAAAAGGGGTCAATGGGAATGCAGTGGCCACCCAGACCGGGACCAGGGTAGTAAGGGGTAAAGCCGAAGGGTTTTGTGGCGGCGGCATTAATGACCTCGTAAATGTCAATGTTCATTTTATCAGCCAACATTTTCAGTTCATTCACTAGGCCGATGTTGACTGAACGGTGGATGTTTTCCAAAATTTTAGTCATTTCCGCTACCGCAAGGGAAGAAACAGGAACGGTGCAATCCACAATCTGGTCATATAATACTTTTGTCAGTTCCAAACAGTTTTCAGTATAACCGCTGACCACTTTTGGAATTGTTTTTGTGGTAAAATTCTTATTGCCGGGGTCTTCTCTTTCGGGTGAATAGCCGATGAAAAAGTTTTCACCTATTGTGAATCGTGATGCGTTTGGGATACTTTCGATGATGGGGACGACGACTTCTTCCGTGGTACCAGGGTAGGTGGTACTTTCCAAAATCAGGAGCTGGTTTTCTCTTAAATATGGCCTAATGGCATCTAGAGTGTTTTTGATATAGCTCAAGTCCGGTTCGTTGTGGACGTCTAGAGGCGTAGGAACACAGATGAGTATGGCATCTACATTGGCAATCTCACTGAAATCGGTAGTAGCCTTAAAACCATTCTTAACAGCAGTTTTGATATTATCTACATCAATGTACTTGATATAGGATTCACCGATGTTGAGTTTTTTGACTTTTTCGGCGTCAATGTCAAAACCGAGAGTTTTGAAACCTTCCTCTGAAAAGCGGATTACAAGAGGCAGGCCAACGTAGCCAAGACCGATGACCCCAATTTTTGCGTCTTTCGATTTGAGGGAGTTAATTAAGACAGATTTACTCATCATAGATTTTCAAAGGTATCAAAAGCTAAAATTGGCATGTGAATAGTAAGTAGTGATCACTGAATAATAATAGTGAAGTGAGGGGTGAATGGTAAGTGGCAATGGATAATGGGTGACTTCGTAGACCGGGACACTCCCACCCGGTGGAGATAAATGAAAGGTTAATAAATAGTATATCCGGGCCAGCTGGAAAGGACTTTGAGGTATTCGGGGTTGACAATTTCCATATTTTCCCGATATACGGGATCTTTACCAGTAAAATCTTTGTAGGTGATATAATCAAGATGCCTACTTTTACCATCCAAGGTGATAGTAATGATATCGGCATATTTACGAGCAACTTTTATGAAGTCTTTATCATAATCTTTGTATTTATTATGTTTTATTACACCTTGACCCTTTTCATACCAATGTTTAACCCGTGCCGGACTATGGGTATAGTCAAAGCCTATCAGGTAGATAGTTTTGAAGCCCATATAAATGGCTAAAGAGATACCAAATCTAAAGGAGCCTGTAAAACAATTATAATTATTGAAAAGATAATGGCCATTAAACTCTTTAAAGGTGAATTTTTTATGGACATAAAAAATATTATTATACCAAAAAGTTGTTGGGAAATTTGACCAACTTATCAAGACAGTTCTTCCTGGGTTATTTTTAATTTCTCTTTTGTATTTACTTTGAATTGGGTTCTTTATAATCTTTCCATTGGCTGTTGGATACCTAATAAATGGGAAAAACCACAGCGGTTCAATGAGAACATTGTAAGTAATATCTAATTTATGTACTTCATTATGAAAACATAATGCACCCACGGGAATACTTGTCATATCAATAAAATGCGAAAAATCGAACCATTTGATGGAAATACCATCGCCAAATAAGTAACATGAACTACCTTTATATTTATCTTTTAAACTTCCGATATTAAAAAATGATGTTTTATTAAACATAATATATTATATAAAAGCTTTTTAATACCTACAAATAGGGCTCATCAATCAAGAACATCATTGGTGATCGAACCCTTGAATCCCACCACATTACATCGTACGAGCAATTCTGCCTCAAAAGGCCGTTCAGGTGAAAACTTTTATTACCAAGCCGTCCAACCACCATCAACCGGGATAGCTGCGCCAGTTGTATAAGAGGAATTTTCAGAACACAATAGATTAACTATACCTGTCAGTTCGGATACCTTCATCATCCTCTGCAAAGGAACGTTCTTTGAATATTCAGCAATAAAATTTTCATCCTGATTATTAAACACACCACCTGGCACTAATGCATTTACTCTAGTTGGGGCAAGATATGCAGCAAGATGCTTTGTTAGGCCAATGACCCCATGCTTGGTAATCGTATACCCTATGTGTTTTTCTTCATTATCATATATGAAACTCTTTGGAGATCGAACACCATATATAGATGAAAAATTTAGTATAGCTTTTGGATCATATGCATATTTTGCAAATGCTCGACATACAGAAAATAGAGCTATCAGGTTTATTTCACAATATTTCCTCAAAGAATCTAAACTTATATTAGTAAGATTTGTGTTTTTATCATCTTGACCAATATCTGGATTTACTGCAAATAAATTTATTATATATTTAACATCAGAGTTGGCTTTCATGATTTCAATCACCTGATTTTCATCAGTAAGATCATGTCCTAACTCTTTATCAACACAAACGGTCACAATATCATCAATTTCCGAAAAAGCATTATTAAGACTTTTACCAATTAGACCTTCTGAACCTGCTATTATTATTTTTCTTTTATTCAAACTCTATTTAAAACCTCATATAAGTTGATCATCTTGTATATAGTCTAAACACCAAAATTGTTTATTGTTTTATATAATATATCAGCCTGTTGGCGTGCATAATCCAATTCTTCATAATTAGTTTTCAGTTGGATAAGATTAGGTTGAATTTTTTCAGCAATGGGACACAAACCTTTTTCATACCGAATATTGTTTTCCTTGAAGAATAATCCTTCTAATGCCGGTTCCAAATAACATAAACTCCAAGCACCATAGAATGGTTCTCCACCATTCTTTACAAACTGATCCCTGAAATCATCCCATGTGATATTAGTATTCTCATCATCAATTCTAAGGACATATGTCCAATAGGAATGGATTATATTATCAGGAACCAATTGAGGTTTTAGCCACTTACAGGATTCAACCGCCTTTTGATAATAATTTGCAATGGTTATTCTCTTATTTACAAACATTTCAAGTTTTTCTAACTGTCCAAGACCAATAGCTGCACATATTTCCGGCATTCTAAAGTTATACCCAACAATATCATGCCGCTTGTAATCTGGATGCTGTATAAATTGTTTAAAACTTTCATTTGAACTTGATTCGGCCGTCAACGTTCTATATCCTAAATCACAAAACTTTCTGCATCTTTCAGCTAGTTTTGCTTCGTTTGTTATCACAACGCCGCCATCTCCAGAAGTAAGATGTTTACTCCTTTGCATACTGTAAATAGCTATATCGCCAAAGGATCCAACAATTTGGTCATTATATTTCCCATATACACATTGAGCATTATCTTCAATTACCTTTAATCCATTTTTATCCGCAATTTCCATAATACGATCCATATTAGGGCTTAATCCATATAATGATACAGTTATAATTGCCTTGGTTTTAGATGTAATTTTTCTTTCTATCTCATTAGGATCAATCAAGAATGTTTCAGAATCTATATCTGCAAAAACTGGTACTGCCCCTACAAACATCGGCGCATATGCAGTTGCAATAAAGGTTAGTGGAGGTACTATAACCTCATCTCCCGGACCTATATCCAATGCATAAACCGCGCTATGTAAAGCTGATGTGCCAGAATTAACAGCGATTACATACTTTGCATTGAATGCAGCAGCAAAACTTTCTTCAAATTTTCCAGTCATACTTCCAGTAAAGCCCGCGCAGAACAGTTCTTCTATGTGCTTTAATTCATCATTACCTATGCGCCAGAATCCAGGGTTTAAGTCACTCATATTTATATAATCCTTTTATTCTAATTCACTTTCAAGCGATCTATAATATCCTTCATGCCTGATTATATCCGCATTCATTTTACCTAAACTTGGGTTTCGACTTAGTAATTCCAATATATCATTCATAAGAAAAACATTTTTCTTATGATAAAGATAATTATAAACTTGAGTTACAAACATATAATCAATATCATAATCCACGGTCCATCTCAGGTGGGATAGGTCCTCATTATTCTCAAAGCCTGCTATACTAAATTCAGCTTTATTACTGAATAAAAATGGTGTTACATGTTCCCTTTCAGATTTTTTCTTTGCACTTTTCCACATTTTTTCTAAACAGGATATCGAAAATACTTCCACATCCAATCCCTCAGGATAGGTAGCCTTTATACTTCCATCATAACTACAATTTGCTACGTAGTCAACCATAGGTGCTTTTTCCAAAAATAAAGAGATTGCTTTATCTACAATTTCAGGATCTTTAAACGGATCATCAGCAGTAATTCTCACAATTATATCAACATTGAATTCCTTTGCACATTTATAATATCTATCTAATACATCTTGCTCATTGCCCAAAAAATAAAGAGACTTATTTTTTTGCAAAAAATGTTCTAATTCTGAAGTCGCATCTGAAATTGGAATAGCCACAATAATTTTTTCCAGGAATTTTGATTGGCAAATCCTATTCATAATATGCCAAATCATGGGTCGCCCTAATATTGGCTTAAGTACCTTATTGGGCAATCTAGATGAACCCAACCTCGCTTGTACGATCGCTGCAATCATAATCCTAAATCATATATTAATATCACTTTTGAATTTCATAATTAATTTTTTCTGTTCATTAGTCATTTTTCGAATGAAATCACCTACACCGTCTGCAATTCCATAGATATATTTAGGATCCCATACATTATCAACAACTAGCTCATTTTTCTGTGCGAAGAGACCACCTGATACAACACTAACACCACCTATTTTCCGTCTTCCCATAACATTTTCTGCGATATATTCACTTATATAAAGTGCTGTAAGCAATCCTTCAATCGCTGCAGTTACATCAAGCCTATAAACTGATATATTCCTTTCTTCAGCGATCTTGACTGCCTCGTTATCTAGTGTTCCTTTGCCAACATCAATAATAAATGCGTTTTCAGAAATGTTTGCAATAATTTTTTTAGTAATTACTGGTTTGCCAGCAGCTGTACCAATCAGAATATCAGCACCAGAGGCAGCTTTCTCATTATCTGCAATGCTAATTACCTCTGATTCAGTATATAATGGCTTTATGGAGTTTAGTGCTTCAGCTATCAATTTTAACTTATCTGTGTTTCTTCTTGTGATAAAGACTCTTGCTCCCCGTTCTACTAACCTCAAAGCTAGCTTGGATCCAATATTCCCCGCTCCGATTATAACAACTTTCTTACCGCCGATACCTCTTGCTTCATTCTTGGTAAGTTGAATTATCAAGTAGTCTACTGCAGCCACTGTTATATCATTTCCTTTATAGGCCCAGACTACAGACTCACGAATTGTTCCGCGTACAGCCCCTTCTACATTTGCTAACTCATCTGATTTGTTAGATGGTATTTTTTTCTCTGCATCCACCAACACATAGTTCACATGCCCATCCACAGTTTGCGCTATTTCAATTGCACTTGCTTCATCAGAGACTACTGCTCCGGCCGTCACAATCTTTTCAGTTGTCCTAATAGGCGTGAAGTAAAAACGTTGCTCATCAAACTTTACCGTGTTGCCTATAAAGAATCCTGTCTTCTTTTTTTCAGTGGAACCTAATCTTTTGAGCTTATCGATAAGCTCTTGCAGTTCTTGTTTAAGTCCGCTTCTCAAATAACCTCCCAAGTTATGGGATAATCCTTTTCTATATCTGACCTTGCTTCCCTACCAATAACAATATCCAGGTATTTTGGTAATAAGCCTCCCCCAGGGCCTTTAATGGCTATCATTTCTCTGGTAATAACTTGTCCCTCTTCAATATTGCAATTAGCATATAGGCTTTTTCTCTGTGTATTAATAGTATCATATTCGTTAGGCTGAATTCTTTTTATACCATCTCCCATAATTTGTGGAATTGTTTTTGCAATAGATACCAATTCTGCGAATTCATCTGGTTCTGATGATAAAATATGATCTGGTCCTTCAAATGTTCTGTCAAGAGTAAAATGGCGCTCGATTACATTTGCACCCATTACAAGTGCTGTATGAGTAACAAATAGGCCAAAGGTATGATCTGATAAGCCGACCGGTATTTTAAATAACTGCTGTAAGTTATTTATCACTTTAAGGTTCATTTCATGAGGTGCTGCTGGATAAGATGAATTGCAATGCAATAATATTAGATTTTTATTTCCCTCCTCTTTAACTGTACCAACCGCCTCTTCAATTTGTCCCAATGTTGACATGCCTGTTGAAATAATTATTGGTTTACCTGTTTTTGCAACATATTTGATTAGTGGAAGGTTAACTAAATCAAATGATGCAATTTTATATATACTTACACCTAAGTTTTCAAGAAAGTCGACTGAATCAAAATCAAAAGGTGTTGAAAAAATCTCTATCCCTACTTTATGAGCATAATCAAAAAGTTCTTTTTGATCATCAAATGACATTGCAAGCCTATTAAACATCTCATCTAATGTCTCCTCAAGACCTGTTATAGTTTCTGCATATTTCACAGCTTTTACTTTTGAAGAAATACGGCTATTTTTCTTAAATGTCTGGAATTTTACCGCATCGCAGTTAGTTTTTTTAGCCGCATCAACTAATTCTTTTGCTAGTTTTAAGCTTCCATTATGATTTAGGCCTGCTTCAGCAATTATATAGGCTTTTTCTCCTCTCCCAATTTTTTTATCATTAATTAATACAGTCTGGTTTAATTCAACCGGAGGAATCTTTCTAATAGTTTCAGTGTAAGATGAATCCTTTCCGCAAATAATTGCTACAGTGTCAAAAGCTTTGTGAAATAATATTTGGCTATCAGCATAATTATAATCTCCTCCCGTTCCAATCGAATAAAGTTGCTGGTACTTAGATATTGATGATTGTGTTTTAGCTCGCTCCTGCTGATAACCTGCATACAATAAAGGGTAAACAAAGGATTCTTTGTTTGTACTAGCATCCCACAATTTATTTTTCTTTATCAAACCTACTTCTTCTATTTGATCGGAGATTTTTTCAATTAATAATTTTGAATCCATCAAGTCAATTACATCGCCTTTACTAAATGTAATCTCTGCTGTTAGATACGTTTTATCTTTTGGCGCAACATATGATGAAAGTTTTTTGGGCTCAGTTACTCTATTAAAATGTATTTTATTAGATCCATAGTAAAGCCAGTGTATATCTTCTGGAAGAATCTCTGGAACATCATAAGCCAAATAAACTGATCTTATTCCTCTAAATGTAAGACTGCTCTTGTATCCAAGTAATCTCGCAGTGAGAGTTATTGGTAGACTAGATATTATTTTGTCATTTAATTTTATTTTTTCTTCATGTCCATTTGAAAATTTTATGGATTCTATTTTCTGACCTGATGTTATTATTTTATTAACTTCATAATCCAAAAAAAACTCGCCACCTAAATCTATTATTTTTTCTTTAATGCGTTCATAAATACAGCCAGTTCCATATTTACCAACTGCATTCCATTGTTTATCGTAAAATGGTGTTATCTTATTACGAAACTCAATTCTCTTAGGTGCCCAATCAGGCGTCATTTCATCTGTTGAGATTCCCCAGATTTTTTCCGGATATGTTTTAAAAAATAATTTTCTTAGCGTGGGGCCAACTTCTGACTCCATATACTCAGTATAATTTTTTGCTTTAGCTTTTTTATCTGGATCTAATTTATCTAGTTCCGATAAAACAACCTTTTTTAAGTCTTTTGGATATTTAGATATACTTTCCCATGATAAGGGATAATCCCAATATTCATCAAAATTGTCACCTCTAACATTCTTACACCAAAACTCACCTTTTATAAATAAATCACTGAAGTTATCTTCCCAGAATTCAGATAGTTTTTTATCTGGTGTATGGAAAATATGTGGGCCTGTATCAACAAGAAAATCCTGCCATTTCCAAGTCCTGCACATTCCTCCTACTAAACTATTTTTCTCAAAAATTTTTACTGAATATCCATTTTCAAGTAATTTCCATGCCGTTACTAAACCTATAGGTCCGGCACCTAATATTATTGCGCTTTTATTCATTTTTAAATGTCAAGATTTTATCATTCACTATTGGAATATTTCTGCTATTTTAGGGGAACTGCACATACAGGTGACGAGTTTGGAGAAGTCAGAAGTCAGGGAATTAAGTTTTTTTGCGCGTGAGGTAGATAAAGAGGGATATCGATGAGATGAGAGTCAGGACGTAGACAGTGTTGACGAGCATGAGGGTGGGGGAGTACATGCCGAAAAAGACGGGGTTTTTCGATTCGTTTCCCAAGTAAATGGGCAGACCAACGAGGAGCAGGACGCTGACGATGAAGGAGACACGGCGATCAAAAATAACATCCTTACTTTTTTTCTTGAGGAAGTTGCGCACGCGACGGAGCTTACGACGTTCGCTAATATCGCTGTTGTTCACATAAGAACGAATAAATCCCAACAGAATGCCAAAAGTCAAACCCATTATGCCGGCCAATAAAACATAGGTCCGTAAATTTATATTGAAGGGACCCAAAGGCGTCTGTGGTGGGTCTACTATCTGAAGAATAGAAGCCACCTGTATTGCTTCAATTTTTGCAAGTTCCAATTGTTGTTTGAGAGTCATATAAACATTTTTTTGGGTATCTACATCACGATTAAGACGCTCTGCTATAAGCAAAAGCGCTGGGGATAAAATCTGGCGGTTCTGCTCACTAAAATCCTTGAGATGCTGTTCTGATTTTTCGAGGCCATCTTTAACTGAAACGATACGATTTTCAATAAAACTTATTTTTTCATTGACAGCCTGGCTTTTGTAATACCGATTTGATGCTTCCAGTTCAATTAATATGGTTTGTACTAATTCTTTAGCAAACAGGGGTTCTAGTGCAGTGACTGTAATTCTGCTAAATTCACTCTTTGGGGGTTTTTCATATTTAATCATTTTGCGAAAAGAGCCTAAAGCATTTGTGATTAAAGTGTCTCTTCCAACCTTTGCAGGTTTATCGCCATGGGTAAGCAAGGCCAACAAAGTTAACTTTTTGCCATACTTTTCACTAAAGAACTCTTTTGCTAAAACTTTTTCGGCAAAAGTTCGGCTAACTAGCAGCTCTGGAATCAGCGATGGGCTTGACAAGTCAGCCTGGCCACCTGTAGGTACGCTAACTCCAAACTGGGACGCTAGACCCGCCAGCCCACCTAAGTTACCTGCTGTATTTTTAGGTAGTAAAATTGTAGCGCTACTAACATACTTTGGTTGTTGAATAAATTGAACATAGGTGAAAGTGAGAAAGACAGTAATAAAGGGTACCAGCAGGATAACCTTGAGCTGTTCGGACATGGGAAGGAGAATGTCGGAGACGGAGAGGGTGTCTTTTTCGATGACATGTGATGAGTAGATTGGGGGTTCAGCTGATGTTTTGAGACCATTGGACATCCTATTAAGTTTGGCAACAATGTGGTAGGGAACTTGATCGCGGGCCTTCCAGTTAGAGACAGCCTGAGGGGTTGTTTCTAAAGTTCTTGCGATGTCAGCCAAGGTGTTGACGTCGCGGGAGGACATTAGGGATTCTAATTCACTAAAATTCATTAGAAAGTGACAAGATATGAGTTATAAGTGATGGGAAACAAAAAATCCGTAATGAGAAGGGTGCAATTTCATTTTGATTTGAGTTGTAAGTCCGTACTTTTCAGAATCAAACAATGTATTCATTAATTGATAGATATCTTTAACTAAATCCATTGCCTTCTTCCACGCATCCAAATTGTTATGGGTTAATACTTTCATGTCAATAACCTCCGAATTGGACTCTTTATTCATCACATATTACCCATTAATTTGATCTCACTATTCACTAATTTAGATTTGTTTTGAGAAAACTATGATTGTAATCATAGAGGAAACAATCGAAACCCAATTAGTGGCAAACTGGGTCATATTAAAGGGCTCTTCCGGTGCTTTTTGATTGACGATTATAGTGGAACCATCCAGCACTTTCGGGCTGGTATACCACTTCTTGGGACTTACAATACCGTTGGCATAGAGAACGATAATTCCTTTATTATTGGCTAGATCCGTTAAACCTCCAGCGGAGTTGAGGTAGAATCGCAATGATTTCCCTGCGCGAAATTCCAAGACCCCAGGGTTATATACCTCGCCGGCAACAAATACGGTAGTCGTCTTTTCTTTGACTACTATGCTATCGCCGGGCATGAGCCCAATATTGGTATTTTGCCAACCCACTCGTACCTTATCATCATTGGGATCATTTTTATTACTGGCATCAATGGCATCACTCAAAACTGATTTATTAGAAATATTTGTGTCAAAATATTTTTGATTCCGATAGATGGCAATACCATTACCCAAAGCTTTGTGGGTCAGGCCGCCAGCCCGGTTTAAAACAGATTGGAGAGACTCGTTATCGATAATCAAAGGGTAAGAGCCGGGCACATTGACTTCACCAGATACTATAATATTCTCTCTTTTAAAGAAATTCAAATTGGCATGAATCACGACCCGATCCAGATTTTCGAGAATAATTACGTTACCACTATTATCATTTAAGATTTCCTTAAGGTTTAGGGAGATTACTTCGTCATACCGACCACCGGGGTTTCGGCGAATAATTTCTGCCTTTTCAAGGTAAACCGATTTTAAATAAGTAGAATCATTAAAACCTCCGCCCAGATTCAATAAATCTGCTAATGTCATTTTTTCATAGAAATGGTAAACCCCCGGTAATTTAACTTGACCAATAATCTCTACCTGCTGCACTTCAGAAAACAGGGATCGAACGAAAATACGATCCCCTGCAGTAGCAGGAATTAATTTTGTATTTTCATAATCCACATATATACCTTCGTAAACGAGTCCATTAGTTCTTTCAGCTTTGGGCTTCATACGCCATATAGCTATTTTTTCACTTGCATTATAGTTGGGGCCACCGGCGTACTGAATCATATCATAGATGGTTTCCTCATGGGAAGATTCATAAACCCCGGGCCGGACAATGGCACTATCGATTGTGATTTCAGATTTACGAGGAGGAACCAACACAATATCCTGATCGCGAAGCTGAATGGAAGATGATAATTCACCCTTAATGAAATAATCATAGAGGTCTATTTTTTTTACTTCTGCCCCGTTCCGCTTTATCTCGATATGGCGCAAAGAACCTGTAGTATCTACACCGCCAGCCTGGATTAAACCGGTGATAACCGTGGAAAAAGGATGTATTGGATATACGCCTGGATATTTTACTTGTCCCACAAAATTAACATTGATTGATCGCAGTTTTCCCAGTGATATATCTATGAAGGTGGAGGGCGTTTTTCCATTTAAGGTTGCATACACTCTGCCAAACTGTGTTTTTAAATAACTTTTAGCAGTGCTGATGGCGTGACCGTTCAGATTCAGAAGGCCTACTTTTTCGTCATAAATTTTACCTTCTCTGGAAATGGGATATGTATTACGGAGCTGGGTTTCACCCCAGAGTGTAATAATGAGTTCATCGCCTGACCCTAGTAGGTAATTGGCAGGAGTTGGCAAATTTTCCCAGAAGGAAACCGTATCACGCCTAGTAAAGAATTCATAACCAAAATGTTTTGTTTTTTCTTCTAAATCCGCCAGCTTATATGGCACTAACTGCGCCTCTCGTGATGACCCTACTGTGCGTTCAACATCTATCATGCTTGTTGTTGGAGTCTGGAGCTGGCTTTGTCCTTTTTGAAACTTTTCATATTCTTCCTTCATCTTTTGAAGTTCTTGAATAGATTGCCCAAAACTCAGCGTAGTGGTACTCACGACGAGATAATACACAAAGTGTTTATATTTGTTTATCATGATAATTGTCTATATTTCCTGATTATATTTAGAAAGTAGATTATTTTCTTTTTGTTTCAAAGTATTATCCACGGCTCCGCCTCGTCAGTCACATATTGCCGGGCAATGGAAAACAGTATATTTTCGACGAGATAGGGACGTAATATCAATCATAACGCCTGTATCTTTTTACATTCATATTTTCCTTGGCTAAGAGCTTATAATACACAAAACTATACAATCAAGCATTATTTTATAAATATATTGTGAATTATAATTACAGGAAATCGTGTTCCATTCAACAGTATAGATATGAAATAATAGTATGAATAATTATTCTTTACCTAAGGGAACTTATTCTTGCTAATTTTGTATCTATAATTCTTATTGGATTGGAAAAATTAAACATGAAAATACTCGTCACAGGCGGGTGTGGGTTTATCGGCAGCAATTATGTGCTGAAACAGGTTAAAAGGAATAATCCCGTTTTAAACCTGGATAAACTCACGTATGCAGGAAATATGGAAAACCTATCTAACATAATAGATGATCCCAATTATTCTTTTATTCAGGGGGATATTTGTGATACTGATTGTGTAACCGGTGCAATCGACCAATTTCAGCCGGAGGCCATTGTTCATTTTGCTGCGGAATCCCATGTGGACCGATCTATTG
>Ga0315338_1000776_pt1 | contig 56156 bp, 43 predicted proteins | sample ASW8metaG_FD_204518 | JGI IMG/M metagenome (GOLD analysis project Ga0315338, IMG submission 204518) | Ammonia-oxidizing marine archaeal communities from Monterey Bay, California, United States - ASW #8 | ecosystem: Environmental > Aquatic > Marine > Coastal | place: USA: California | collected... | reverse complement strand
CGACAACGGCGCGACCTGGAGCGCTGCGGCGCCGCTTAACAGCCACGCTGCTGTTGATTCTGATGGTGACTACACCCCCCAGCTGACAACCGACAGCGCCGGCAACTGGGTGGCGGTGTGGACCAGTCTCTACGACATGGGCGGCCTCGGTACTGATTTGGACATCTTGTTCGCCCGCTCGACCGACAACGGCGCGACCTGGAGCGCCGCGGCGCCGCTTAACAGCTACGCTGCTGTTGATTCTGACTGGGACGCGTCCCCCGAGCTGACAACCGACAGCGCCGGCAACTGGGTGGCGGTGTGGATGAGTAAGTACGACACGGGCGGCATCGGTAATGATATGGACATCCTGTTCGCGCGCGGGGCCATCTGCGGCGACGGCATGGTCGGCCCGGGCGAAGACTGTGATCCGCCGTTCAGCGAGGGGGGTAGTCCCTTTTGCTTCGACGATTGCACCTCGGCGTTCGAATTTCCGGAGGGCGCCCCGGGCTGCATTGCCGCCATGAACAAGGCGGCGTTCAAGCTGGCCAAGGTCCAGGAAAAAGAGAACGCCTCCTGCGTCAAGGATGCCGGTCGCGGGCGCGAGGCCAGCGTGGCCGAGTGTGTTCGGGCCGATCGCAGGGGCAAGGTGGCAAAGGCCATCACCAAGCTGGAAAAGGTGGACACGACGAAGTGCGAAGTCTTCGCGGTCAATCCGGCACCGCCCTATGGCTACGTGGCGGCGGCCGACGCCGCGGCCGAGGTGCTCGACCACGAGGTAGGAACGCTCGTTGACCTGCTGGGTGACGACGCCGACGCAGCGATTATCGCGGCTGACACTGACCAGGACGGCGCTCGCTGCCAGACAGCCGTGTTCAAGACCATGGGCGGGGTAATGAAGTCGGGTCTCGGGAGCTTTGCGTACTGGAAGAAGAAAGGCCTGCTCGAAGTACCGGAGTTGCCGGTGCTTCCCGGTCCGCTGGTCGAAGGCTTCGAGGCTATAAAGACTGACGCTCGCGGCAAACTGGCGCGGTCGGTCGCCAAGGTAGAGAAGACGGTGTTAAAGAAGTGCGCGACGGTGGATCTCGGGATGGCGTTTCCGGGTGAGTGCGCACTCGTTGCCCGGTCTGTTACGCCGGCGGCGTTCGTGGACTGTGTCCAAAGGGTTGCACTTGCGCGCATGGCGCGGCTGATCAACGGCGTTGACAACCTGGAGTATGACTGCGACGAGTTCGACAACGACGTGACGGACGGCAGCTGCTGGCCGTGGGAGCTGTTGCCCTGTGTCGTGGCGTCGTCGCCGACGTGCGCGGGCACCTGCCCGTATCCTCAGCTCTGTGAGCAGTCGGGTGTAGTGACTGCCGCCCTGTGCGAGTGCGTTGACCCGCCGGGGGATCCCTGCGAGTCGCTGGCCGGACCCACCTGTGACGGGTGGTGTAGCACCCCTGGCCAGGTCTGCGAGTACAGCGCCGGACTGGCGGAGTGCGAGTGCGTTGATCCGCCCGAGGACCCCTGCGAGTCGCTGGCCGGCCCCACCTGCAACGGGGTGTGCATTGATCCCGCCCAGGCCTGTATCGCCGATCCCACCGGCGGACCGGGCTGCCTGTGCCTGTAGAAAGCGTCCGGTGCGTCTAGGAACTTTAAGCGACGGCGGCGCTCGCGACGACGGTTCATTGGTGCCGATGCCCTAGAGGTCATCGGTCCCTCTCGCGATTTTCGGGGCTAGCTCATGAGCCGTCGGCGGAGTCCGCGGCGCGCGAACGCCAACAACAACGTTGACAGGCCGAGAATGTAGGCGATATCCCAGGCCAGAACACTTCCCGATGTGTCCGCGCCGAACGCTGCGCGCGCGAGCCGGACCGGATGCAGCAACGGTAAGCCCTCTGCCACGAACTGCCACAGCGGCGTGAGTCGTTCATCGAGCGGGAAGAAGACGTCGGAGAACAGAAACAGAGGCGTTAAAAACAGCGTGAAGTAGAAGCTGAAGTAGTCGATCGTGTAGACGTTCACGGAGAACGCCATACCGATGCTCGCGAACAGTAGACCGGTGAGCATGAGTACCGGCAGCGCGAGCAGGCTCGAGGGCAACGGTGCGAGCCCGAAAGCGACGACCATGAGGTAGAACGATCCGCCGTAGATCGTCGAGCGGGTGAGCGCCCAGAGAATTTCACCGGCGAGGACGTCGTCGGGTTCGATCGGTGTGGTGAGCATGGCGTCGTAGCTCTTCTCGAACATGAGACGGACGTAGACGTTGTAGGTGACTTCGAAGCTCGCACCGTTCATCGCCGAGACACAGACGAGCCCGGGCGCGAGGAAGGCCACGTAGGACTGTCCGCCCATCTCTTGGATGTAGGCGCCCACGCCGACCCCGACCGCCGTGAGATAGAACACCGGTTCGAAGAAGTTCGGCAGCAGGTTCCACTTCCAAGTGCGCGCGTACATCGAGGCGTTTCGGCGCCATACCGCCAACGCATGTTTCGGAGAGACGCTCATTCGCCGAGTTCCAAGCTGGTTCCCGTGAGCGCGAGGAACACGTCCTCGAGCGTCGTAGGGCGCGCGACAATGTGAAGATCGTCGTTAGTGCTGTGGCTTCTAATGTGATCGATCAGCGCTACCGATTGATCTACATGCAGCATCAATCGCTCGCCCACACGCAGACGGTGCACGCGGGTCGAGAGACCGTCGAGTAATCGCGCTTCTTCCTCCTCGGTGCAGTCGAGCTCTATAGTGTCTTGCGCCAAGGTATCGGCGATCAATGTGCGCGGTGCCCCTTCGGCGATGAGCTTGCCGTCGTCGATGATGCCGACGCGATCGCAGAGGCGTTCGGCCTCGTCCATGTAGTGGGTGGTGAGCAGCACCGTAGCTCCTTCGTTTCTCAGTGCGCGCACGCGCGACCACAGTGCCAACCGCACCGCCGGGTCGAGGCCGGTAGTAGGTTCATCGAGGATAATAAGTTCCGGGCGGTTGACCAACGACTGTGCGATCGTCAACCGACGCTGGAAGCCGCCCGATAGATCGCGCACCGGCACGTCACGATGAGAGCCCAGTTCGAGGAAATCGATCAGCTCCTCGATACGGTCCTCGAGTTCGGCTTCGTCCATAAGATAGTACCGCCCGAACACGCGCAGGTTTTCTTCGGGCGTGAGCGGTTCGATCAGTGCGTTGTCTTGCAGTGTGACGCCAAGGCGAGCGCGGATCTCACGGCGGTGCTCCGCGATGTCGAGTCCGAAGACCTCTATATGCCCGCTGGTGGGTTGGGTGACGCCGTAGACCATACGCAGCGTCGTCGTCTTGCCGGCACCGTTCGGCCCGAGCAGGCCGTAACATATTCCTGACTCGACGCTGAGGTCTATGCCGTCAACGGCAACCCGTTCGCCGAATCTCTTGTACAAACCGCTGATGTTGACGACGGGGGTCGCTGCACCGCTACTCGAACTAGCCACACCCGAGCAATACCGGTCGCGCCCAGCGGCGGCCAGGGCTGTTCCATTATTGCGCGCCGCGGCGATTGGTCGACAGCCGCCCTCACAAGTGCTCAAGTGCGCGCTGCATGGATCCGATTCAGATCGCAATGCTCGCTGTAGGTGGGTTTGTCGCCGGCATCATCAATACGATGGCGGGCGGGGGTTCACTCATCACCGTACCGTTGCTCGTCGCGCTCGGTCTGCCCGGTACCATTGCCAACGGTACGAATCGCATCGGCGTACTGGTGCAGAGTTCGGTCGCGGCGATCCGTTTCAGGGCCGAAGGGGTTTCAGGATTTCGCCAATCGATTCCTGTTCTTTTGCCGTTGGTGCTTGGCTCCGGGATCGGCGCGATCCTTGTGTCACGGCTTCCCGACGCGGCCTTCGAACGCATGTTCGGCATCGTCATGCTGCTGCTCTTGGTGCCGGTTCTGCGCAGTACCACTAAGAAAGTTGACGAAACGGCGGTTGAGCCGTGGAGCGGCGTTACCAGTGCCATCGTCTTCTTTGCGATCGGTCTGTACGGAGGCGCGGTTCAGGCCGGGGTGGGCATTCTTCTGGTGCTGGCGTTGGCGCGTTCGGGCTACGATCTGGTAATGGCGAACAGCATCAAGGTCGTCGTAGTCGCGGCCTTTACCCTGGTCGCGGTCGTCGTATTCGTCGCTGAAGGGCAGGTGGTTTGGACTGCGGCGGCCGTGCTGGCGGTGGCGACGTCTGTCGGTGCGATCGTTGGCGCGCGACTCGCCGTGCAGGGCGGCGAACGTCTCATCCGTCCGTTCTTGGTCGTGTCGGTGGTCGCACTGGCGGGCCGAATGCTCGGCCTCTACTGACCTCAGTCTGCGCGTCAGCCCGCGTGTCTCTCGCCTTGCGGTCGTGTGTATAGCTCGACCCATGGCACATGCGTTGCTCCATTGGTTCGGACTCCGTCGTTACCGACGGAGCGACTTATGGAGGTGGCGGGCCCGCTCGCTCGCGAAACATGGATAGCTTTGGGAAAATAGTCGGCGGTAGCACTGAGAAACTGAAGATAGATTTGCACGTTCACACGGCGCTGGATCCTATCGACAATTTGCCGCTCGACATCGAATCAACGATCACACTGGCAGCAGCCCATGGCTATGATGTCATAGCCCTCACGCACCATGACGCGTACTTTCACATTACAGACGATATAGCGCTTGTTGCGGAGCGTGAGGGAATCATTGTGCTGCCGGGCATCGAGGCATCGCTCGACGACGGCGCGCATGTCTTGGTCATCAACTGCGGTCCGGAGATCGAAGGGATCTCGAGCCTCGACGAGCTGTCTGAAGTACGTCGCCCCGAGCATCTCATCGTGCCGGCGCACCCGTTCTATCCCTGTTTCGGTTTGGGTAGACAGAAACTCGAGCAGTGGTCCGACCTCTTCGATGCCATCGAGTGGTCGTACTTTTGGAACAAGTACCTGCATCGCGCGAATCTCGACGCCGCAAAGTTCTGCAAGCGCCGTGGTATCCCGCTCGTGGGCACCGGCGACATACACTTACCGCGTCAGATGAATCGCACGTATTCGATCGTCGAAGCGCAACGTGATCCCGTTTCCATCGTGCGTGCGATTCGCGCCGGCTTGGTCGAAGTCGTCACCGAGCCGTTGTCGCTCGTGGATATGGCGCTCATTATGGGAGAACTGACAGTGCACAATCAGCTGCTCAGCCCTCGCTTTTGGAAACGGCTGCCCACGGTCTTCGCCGATGTCTACGCGCGTCGCCCCCACCAAGCACACGAACTAGCCGGTTACGCTTAGCCCGGAGTTAAAAACCCGCGCCAGAACGTACGGAATTGTGCAGCGACGGGTGCGCACCGCCGTGGTTCGCGGGCGTTGCTCAAAACATTTCGATGACGGTTACATGTGTTGTATGTCCGTCCATGGCGAGGATTGAGCCAATGACAGTCGAAGAGCGTATCTCACGTTTGGAAGATGAGAACCGTAAGCTCACCCGCACGGTGGTCGCGCTATCGGGCGCCGGTGGCGTTGCGGCGGCGGTTGGGCTCGCCGGTAGCGCCGGTGCAGCGGCGACGACGGTCGTAGTCGGTGTTTCCAGTGTGTTGTTACTCTCTGCACGCGCGGCGTTTCGTGTCCGCAATGTTGTTCAGGCGCGGAAGTTCGAAGTCGTGAACGACATGGGCCAAGTTCTCGTCGCGCTCGGCGAGACGGCGGAAGGTGACGGTGCTGTCGCGACATACAGCGAGCTAGGCAGTCATCTCGGGCACGTAAGCCGTGTAGACGATGACACGATCGTTTTGCGCAAACCGCGCGACAACAATGCGCCGGCCGCCATCGATCCTCCCCGCGATCCCCGCCTCGAGAGCAGTCACTAAATCCTCGCGCACTCTCGGCTCGCGAACGTGCGGCTTAGCGGGTGGGGTTTGGTGAGATTTTGCGCTCTTCAGGATCGCGGTTCTGGCGATAGAGCACGGCGACGTTGCCGATCAGCCCGGCCAGGTTCGCCTGCAACGCTTCTACGAGTTTGTCTACGAGCTCTTGGCGCTCATGACGATCGCAGCCCTGAAGCCTGATCTTGATGAGTTCGTGGTTGTCTAGTGCGCGATCGGCTTCGGCGCAGAGCGACTGCGAAACGCCGTTCTTACCCACTACGACAACCGGACGCAGCGAGTGCGCGAGACCGCGCAGGTGTTTGCGCTGGCTACTGGTCAAAGAATCGTCGGCCATGGGTGCCGACGATGCCGACGACGCGTTGAGCAAACAAACGCCGCTGCGCGGGGAAGTCTTAGGCGGCGAGCGTCGCCTTCACGAGTGCGATGAGCTCGGGCGGTGCCTTCTCGGGCGAGCCGCAATCGAACGGCGGCTGCGGATCGTACTCGATGCCCAGCTGAACGGCTTTGGCGAACTCCTCGCCGGCGATCTTGGAGAACAGCGTCAGACCCATGTCGATCCCCGCCGAGACGCCGGCTCCCGTGATAACGTTGCCGTCGATCACGACTCGTTCCTTGCACGGCACTGCGCCAAGTTCATGCAGCGTATCGAGGCTCGCGAAATGGCTTGTGGCCCTTTTCCCGTCGAGTAGGCCGGCCTTGGCGAGTATCAGCGAGCCGGTGCATACCGATGCCGTCCAGGTCGCGTTCTCGTTGATTGCGCGCACCCAGTCGATCACGCGAGCATTGTTGCGAACCGCCTCGCTACCCGGGCCGCCGCCCACCAAGAAGATGTCGGCTGAGTGGATATCTTCGATCGAGTAGTCGACCGATATGCCGAGCGACTTCATGTCGCTGCGTACGATACCTTTGTTTTCGGCAACGAACTTGAGGTCGGCTTCGGGCAGGCGCGAAAGGACTTCGTAGGGGCCGATCACGTCGAGCGCGGTCATGTTGTCATAAAGAAAAACTACGATGTTCATTTAGTTACTCCGTTCGTCGTGTCGGCGGGAGACGATATCGCGGGCCATATCGATGCCCGCTGAGACTCCGCTCGAGGTGTTGAATTTGCCGTCGACGTCGCAGCCGTCGGATTCTGTTTCGTCTTTGGTCGTCATACTTTGTCCCCCGTCGCTGTGATGCCGAGTTCTTATATCTAGGTATACGGTCAAGCCTCGCAATCTACGCCTCGATAGGGGGGTGGCAATGCGCACAGAATACGCACAGTAACGAGCCGGCCGTGTCGCGGTGAGCCTTGGGTCAGGCTGCTAGATGTGGTCGCGATCGATGGCCGCGAGGTAGTCGCGCAGCACCGCTGCGGAACGGAACTTCTTCACGATCAGAGTGCGCTTTAGCCCACAGCAGATCGCTTTCACCCAGGCCGGTTGCTTGGAGTAGTGTCTGCGCCCGCCGACCGATTCGTGGAAGAGCTGGATTAGCTGCACCAGGTCGTCTTGGAGATGGGTGCGGTTGGCGCTGCCCCAGTGGAACATGTCGACCAGCTTTACTTTGAAACCCAGGCCGCAGCGGGTGACGATCACGTTGTCGCCGTGCAGGTCGCCGTGGTACTCGCCGGCGGCGTGGACCTCGGCCACACCGGCTACCATGGCGTGTAGAAGATGCAGAGCTTCAAACGGGTTGAGACGCTTTCCAGGCTGGCGAGCGATCAGGTCCGTCAGCAGTTCGCCTTCGACGTACTCACTGACCAGAAAGGGGATCTTTTGACCGCGCCAAAAGAACGCGTCCTGGGTGTGGTACTGGATCAGAATCGAACAGTTGCGCAGCCGGTTGAGCTTACGCGCGTAGGACCGAATCGTCTTATTGTTCGGGTTGCGCTCGGGGAAGAAGACCTTGGCGGCACGTTCAATACCGGTTGAGGTCTCGGTGACGTGGTAGACCTCGCCTTCCCAACCGTTGCCCAGGAGGTCGCCGACGACGTATTTGCCGGCGAGTCTGCGTCCGGATTGTAGTCTGAATGTTCCGTCGGGAGCCACGTTGGTTTGCGGCCGTACTCGACCGGAGTTTCGTCATTTATGTTGTACGGCGATCTATTGCCACACCTGCACCGCAGCCGCGCATGCGAGTTTTGCGCGCGCCGCTCTCCTGGGCGATATAGTTCGGCGACCGCCTGACAAGGGATTACAGTTTATGAGTGAATATCGCGCACCCGTTGAAGACATCCGCTTCGTACTCGACCACATCGCGGGCATCGGGGATCTGTCCCAGCTGCCTGGATTCGAGCACTGCGAAGCCGAGTTGGTGACGGGCATGCTGAGCGAAGCATCGCGCTTCATGACCGAGATCATGTCGCCGCTCAACGAGATCGGCGACCGGCAGGGGTCGCAGCTCAGAGACGGCCAGGTCGTTACGCCGGAAGGCTTCAAAGCCGCGTTCAAGAAATTCGCGGCAGCCGGCTGGAACTCGGTCGGGCTGGACCCGAACTACGGCGGCGGCGGCCTCCCTTACACCCTGGCGGTCGTTATCCAGGAAATGGTGGCGTCGGCGAATATGGCTTTCGGGCTGTGTCCGGCTCTCGGCGAGGGCGCGATCGAGGCGCTCCACGATCACGGTACCGAGCAATTGAAGAATACGTTCTTGCCGAACCTCGTCGGCGGTCTCTGGACGGCGACCATGGATCTCACTGAGCCGCAGGCGGGCAGTGATCTCGGCTCGCTGCGTACGACTGCCACACCACAGGGCGACGGCAGTTACCTGATCTCGGGTACCAAGATCTTCATCACCTGGGGTGATCACGATATGGCCGACAATATCATTCACCTCGTGCTCGCCCGCGTGCCCGATGCTCCCAAGGGTACCCGCGGTATTTCCTGCTTCATCGTTCCAAAATTTCTCGTCAACGAAGACGGTTCGTTGGGCGACCGCAACGATGTGAACTGCGTTTCGCTCGAGCACAAGCTCGGGATTCACGCGAGCCCCACGGCCATCATGTCGTACGGTGAGAACGGCGACTGTGTCGGTTACTTGATCGGCGAAGAGAACGAAGGCCTTCGCTACATGTTCACGATGATGAATCGCGAGCGCATCTTCGTCGGTGCGCAAGGACTGGGCGTTGCCGAACGCGCGTATCAACGGGCCGTCGAGTACGCGCTCGAGCGGCGCCAAGGCAGAGCGCTTGGCGCCGAGTCCCCAACCGGTGAAATGTCGCGGATCGTCGATCACGCCGACGTTCGCCGTAATCTGTTGATCATGCGTTCGCATATCGAAGCGATGCGCTGCCTGCTCTACACGGCCACATCGGCCGTCGACGTGTCGGCGAATCACCCCGACGAAGCCGTGCGTCAGAAGGCCGGCGCGCGCGCAGCGCTGTTGACGCCGGTGGTGAAGGCCTGGTCGAGCGATCTCGGTGTGGAGATGTCGTCGATCGGCGTGCAGGTGCACGGCGGTAACGGTTACATCGAAGAGACCGGCGCGGCGCAGCATTGGCGCGATGCGCGTATCACGCCGATTTACGAAGGCACGAACGGGATCCAATCGTTCGACCTGGTTATGCGCAAGATTCCAATGGAGGATGGCGCCGTCGTGCGTGAATTCATCGATGAACTACGCGCCATCGAGACAGAGGTCGAAAGTGCAGGCGGAGCCGCCGCCGCAGTGGCTCCCTACCTTGTGAAGGGTATCCACACGCTCGAAGAAGCGACGAGTTGGTTGCTGGCGCACGTGCGAGAGGACAAGCGGGCGGTAGCGGCCGCTGCTTCGCCGTATCTGCGCCTGTTTGGTTACGTCGTCGGCGCGGCGCTGCTCGGCCGCAGTGCGGTGATTGCGCAGAAACTTATCGCCGACGGTAACGAGAGACCGTCGTTGCCGGCGAAAATCACAGTTGCCAAGTTTTTCGCCGAGCATCTGTTGCCGCAAGCGGTTGCACAGCTTGGTGCGGTGACGGCGGGCGACGATGCGCTCTTCGAGATTCCCGCCGACCAGCTCTAACACACGCCTACACGAGACTACACAAGGCACGCAATTCTACGATTACGGATCGAACGTCTTCACGAGCGATCCGAACCATTGGTTGTAGGGCGTCGCGTCGAATCCTTGCGCGAGGCCTCTACCGACCTCGTCGCAGCTGACTCGTAGCGGAGCATTGTCGTCTGTGATCGCGTCGCAGATTGCTGACGCAGCGACATCGGGCTCGGTCGTCTCGGCCATTCCCAGGCGGGCTTCGTGCGTACGCTTCGCGAGGCCGGCGTACGCCTCCACGGTCGCCGCTTCAGGCATACGTGCAGACTCAGCGAGCATTTCGGTTGCGATCGGACCGGGCTGCACTTCCACAACGCGAATACCGAACTCACGCAGCTCGGCGGCCAACGTTTCGCCCAGTGCAGCGACCGCGGCCTTGCTCGAGCGGTAGATCGCATACAACGGCATCGGGAATACGACCGCCGCCGAGGTCAGGTTACAGATCACGCCGGTACGCCTGGGTCGCATGACGGCAATCGCGGCCTGAGTCATGGCAACCAGACCGAAGACGTTGGTTTCGAAAACACGTCTCCATTCGTCTACCGGGAGATGTTCAACCGGCAGATAGCTCGCGTCGATGCCCGCGTTGTTTACGAGAACGCCGAGGTCCGAAGGAACGCTAATCGTGGAGGGGTCTGTAACGTCGAGTCGCGCGACTTCGATAGAGCCTCGGATCGCCCCGACGTCATCGAAGTCGGCCGCTTCCGGGTCGCGCATGCTCGCGACGACGTTCATGCCGCGCCGTGCCAGTTCGATGGCAACCGCGCGACCTATGCCGCGGCTGGCGCCGGTGACCAGTGCTTTTGTGCCGTCCATGCCAGACCTCCCTAGCCGAGAAGAACTGGAGCACCTACACGTTCCCGGCGGGTATCGGAAGTCTCCGGTTCGGGCCGGCGCCCCCCTGAATGGGAGGCATGTCTTCCCGCCGAGCCAGGCACCCCTGAAGGCCATCGAATAAGGGGTCACAGGGCTCCCGATAGCCATTTAGCCTTGACTTACAGACCTTGGCGACATTAATGTTGCCCATAATCCGCCGAAGCGCCTGTCGACAATCAGGCCGATCTGCGCGCTTGGGCTTGCGGACAATTAAACGATCTCCTGGGGGATAAAGAAATGACCCGATTCGTCTCTGCTTTCGCAGCCGTATTGGCGCTGATCGCATTCGCTCCGACATCTGCCGACGCCAAGTACCCGACCAACAGTTGCGTGTCGGGCAAACAAAAAGCCGCCGGCAAGTATTGCTCCGGTGTTCTCAAAGCACACGCCAAGTATGCCAACGACCCGAGCAAGGATCCGGGCGGGGTCGCGCGCGACGCGGCGATTGCAAAGGCCGCCACCAAGTTGAGCTCCGGCTGGGTCAAGAGCGAGGACAAGGCGACGAAGAAAGGCGTTGATTGCACGCTCGCAACGGTTGATAGCGTTACCGCTAGCGGCCAAATCGATCTCTTTGCCTCAACGCTCGAAGCCGCAATCAGCAACGGCGTCGACAACAACGATTCGGGCGATCGCAAATGCCGGTCGGGAATCTTGAAGGCCGCGTCCAAGCTCTGTGGCGGCTTCCTCAAGGCCGATTCGAAACACATCAAAGGCCCTGAGAAAGATCCGCTGCGCGCCAAGCATGACGCGAGCGACGTGAAATCCCTCGACAAGTACGTGTCGAGCTACGGGAAAGCGGCTGGGACGTGCATTGCGGGCCAAGCCGATGAAGCGACCGTGCAAGCAGATGTCGCCGCGGCGACCGACGCGCTTCGTCTCTCGACGATCACCATGCCCGGTCCAGCCGGTGGCTTCATACACGTCGTCGACGGTACGCCGGGTGTGGGCGAAGAGACCTGGGGTACGGGCACGGTGGCCTATGAGAAGCTCAGTCTGACGCCGCGTTGCGTGAAAGACACACCGTATTCCTTCCATTACCGCAAGGGCACCGAGAACAAGCTGCTCATGTACTACCAAGGTGGTGGTGCTTGCTGGGACCTTCCGAGTTGCCTCGTTTTGAACATTAACAAGCAGACCGCGGGCGCATTCGACAACCCCGATCTAGTGGGGACCGGCTTCGCCGATCCCACCAACGCGGCGAACCCCTTCAAAGACTGGCACGTGGTCTTCGTGTCCTACTGTACCGGCGACGTTCACTGGGGCGAGGTCGAGACTCTTTACGCCGGTGTCGGCGGCGGCTTTATCAAGCACTTTGGATTTATGAACTCTCGATTGGGGGAGAAGTGGGCACGTGAGCGTTTCGTAGATCCCGACGAAGTCTTCGTGACTGGTTCGAGCGCGGGCTCCTACGGCGCGATCATGCACTCGATCAATCTGATGGAGAGTGTCTATCCTGCGTCACCGCACGCGGTGGTCGGCGATGCCGGCACCGGTGTCATCACACGTGAATGGCTCGATCTCAGAATCGACAATTGGGGCATCATGCCGAACTTGCCGGACTTCTTCGGTATCGCTACCGCGCAAGAGCTCTCGAGCGCCGAAATGTGGATCAAGATCGCCCAGCGATTCCCGAACCACCGTTTCGCGCAGTATCAGTCGGCGTATGATGGCGGCGGAGGCGGCCAAGCGGCGTTCTTCAACGTCATGAAAAACCCGGTGAACACGGGCGAGTGGGTCAACTGGGAGCAACACACCTGTGAGTGGAGTGCGTGCATGCGTCTGTTCACGAACGATATCTACGATGCCACAACCGGCGTCGAGGATAACTTCCGCTTCTATACCGGCGCAGGTTCGCGCCACACGGTGTGGGGTAGCGACAAGGTCTACACCGATACCACCGACGGTGTTCCCGTGCTGGTCGATTGGCTCAACGACATGCGTGCCGGCGCTATCAATTGGGTGAACGTGGACTGCGCCGATGGCGGTGACTGCAACCTCATCAGTACTTGCCAGGGCGGCACCAACGCCGGTGGCACCTGCACGAGCGGCGTCGATTGCCCGGGCGGCAGTTGCGAGGGTGATCCGGACTCGTCCAGCGCGCCGTACAACAACGACGGTACGGTGACCTGCGCGCCGACCGTGTGCCCTTGCGGTCCCGACCCCGAACACGTGGTCTGCGCGCCGTAAAACGACACTCGTCTAGAACCATCTAGGCTTGAACGGACGGGCCGCCCGCTACAAGAGCGGGCGGCCCGTTTTCATTTACGCCGTATCCCGATGCCGGGCACCCGCACTGGTGCCCTGAGTTTATGGCGCATCGTTACCGCGCGTTGGCGAAACGAAATCACGAGTTGGTAGATGATCCAGAGCGAGCCGATTTCATCGTCTACTTCGAGCCGGGTCGCCGAAACGAGCGCGATGAGATCTTGAAGCCCGCGCTGCGATCCGACGCCCTGATCCGCCAATACCCCGAGAAATGTTTCGTCGCCGACTGCCAAGCCGGAACGACGTGATGCGGCGGTGTATACACTCGTAGCGCTGACGCAGTCGGGGCTCGCCGGCGTTGTCGGACCAGACGTCTAGACTCGGGCCACCGCCTCGGTGGGGGTTGCCCCATAGGTGCTTGATTGTTTCAGCGCGTGTACTCGTGGTAGCACGGGACGATCGTGGCTCACAGTGGATCTTCCAAAGAAGCCCTAGACCGCGAGGCTGCGCGAAAGGAGTCGTTCGCCAACTTTCCCGGCCAATTTGCCCGCGCCTTTAGTTTCTCGCCGGTCGGAACTGTCATTCGGGGTATGAACGGCGATTTCGTTTGGGCGAACGATACAGCTTGCCGGATGTTGGGTTACAGCCGCGAGGAGTTCGCCGGGATCTCGCTCGCCGATCTTCTGCCGCGCCACGGCGCCGAGGAACTGCGACAAGATGCCGCTCTTCTCGCATCTGGAGAAGCCGATGGCCGCTCCTTCATCCGTTTCTATGCCCACAAAGACGGGCACGAGATAGGTACACGTGCTCACATTTCGTGCGTTCGCAATGCGGAGGGCAAGCCCGACTACTTGATCGCGCAGTTCGAAGTGATCGATGACGATGGTGACCGGGCTGTGTTCGCACTCTCGCGGCGACTCGATTTCGATTTGGAACTGACCGGCCTGGTATCGGACCTGGTAACGCTGCCCGTCGCCGAACTGGATGTGGGTATTAATCGAATCCTTGGGGTGGTGGGAAAATTCGTCGGAGCGGAGCACTGTGGAATCTTCGAGTACGACGCCGATCGCGACGTGTTCGAGCGTACGCACGGTTGGGGGCGCGACGACATCGCGGGTGAACTAGCGCCGCACGAGGGGATACCGGGGGACATCGGCCGCTGGTCCGTCGAGACCGTCTCTGATGGTCGACCGCTGAACATCTACGACATCGATGACAGCGACCAACTTCCGGAGGTCCACAGGGATTTTCTGGTCAGTCGCGGCGTGTCGTCTTTGGTCGTGCTTCCGCTTGATGCCAGCATCTCCGGCAGCCGCTACGCAAGCTTCGTTGCAGCTACGCCTCAGCGATGGGACGAGCAGAGCATTGCAATTTTCAGTATTGCCACTCAGATCGTTGCCAATGCGCTGGAGCGCAAACACGTGGTCAGCGCGCAGAGCGAGACAAACGAGCTCGTGCGCAGTGTCGCTGCGGGCGTCATTCAAGGTATTTGGGTCTGGAGCCCCGGCCCGGCGCGTGTCCTGTACGGAAACTCTGCGCTCCTTGACCTGTACGAGCTGGATGACGACCACGGTGCTGCGCCGACTGATGCCGCGATTTGGGCAGAGCGGGTCCACCCCGACGACCGAGATGCGGTTTCTGCGCATCTTTACGATGGGCTGGAGCAAGTCGGCGAACTCGAGTATCGGCTCTCGCTTCCGGATGGCCGCGAGCGCTGGTTGCATTCAAGAGCGTTTCCGGTCGCTCAGGGTCTCGTTATCACGCCTCGCGTGGTGGGCGTGACCGAAGACATCACAGAGCGCAAGTACGCCGAACGCCAGGCGGGTCGTCGTGCGCAGTTTGACCAACTAATCACCGACATCGCTACCGGCTTTGTCGGGATTTCAGCCGATGCCCTGGACGGAGAAATAGAGGTGGCACTCGAGCGCCTTGCCGGGGTAGCCGGCGTCGAATGGGGAATGATCGAGGTCGTGGAACTCGACGGCAACTCGTACGTTACGCACGAATGGCACGCGCCGGGCGCTCATTGCTTCAAGACGCTGCGTGCTGCGGGTTCTACCAACCAGCTCTCGTGGTTCGTTCAGGCGATCGGGGCCAACAACGTCATCGAGATGTGTGACGTCGGTAGTCTGCCCGTCGAGGCTGCCGAGGAACGCGAAGGCCTGGAACTCTTGGGGGTCGGTTGCGGTGTCCACGTCCCGCTCGAAACCACCGGTGGTGCCAACTGTGCGCTCGCTCTGTTGGGGCGCAGTCCGAGACCGGCGCACGAGGTTGCGGAGTGGGTGCCGCTGTTGACGGTGGCGGCGCAAACCTTTGCCGCTGCATTCGAAGCGGCCCGCGTTGATGCGGAACGCGAGAAACGTGGCCGTCAGCAAGCGCTTATTGCTTCACTTGCGGTAGATTTCGCTAGCGTTCTTGTCGACGACCTCGAAGCCGGTATCGTGTCGGGCCTTGGTACTCTGGCCCGCTTCGTCGGCGTTCCGCGGTCGGCGATTGTCCTGTTTGGCGAGACGATGGAAGACGTGCCCAGTGTATATGAATGGCATGGAGCGGAGCTGCTCGTCCATAAATCGCTCGCGGAGTCGATTCCGCAGAGCAGCTACCCGTGGTCCATGGAAGAGCTGACCCAACGACGGAACGTCGTGGTTGATGATGTAACTATGCTCCCCGCTGCAGCCGCGTCAGATAGACGCATGTTCGAGGAGATTGGTCTCAGTGCACTGATCGATATCCCGTTGATTTCGGACAACGTGGTCATAGGGTTTCTTACACTCATGGCTGAGAGCGGGCCGTTTCACTGGTCCAAGGATAGCGAAGCACTGCTGACGATCACCGCGGAGATGTTCTCCAACGCGATCGTTCGGGCCCAGCTGCATCACGAGCGGCAGAGCCTCGCGAATCGCACCCGCCTCATTCTGGAAACGGTGGCCGAGGGTATCTACGGTTTGGACAAAGATGGCAACACTACCTTCGTAAACGGTGCTGCCGCCAAAATGCTTGGCTGGGAATCTGGGCAGCTCATCGGCAAGCAGCTGCACTCTCTTATTCATCACACGCGAGCGGACGGGTCACCGTACCCCGCGAGCGAGTGTCCGATGTACGCGGCCGCCTCGACGAGCACCCCGCAGAACTCGGGCGACGACGAGGTATTCTGGCGACGCGACGGGAACAGCTTTCCTGTCGAGTTCGTCGTTTCGCCTATTCTGGACGAAGGGATTTCGGACGGCTCGGTCGTAGTGTTTCGCGATATCAGCGATCGCAAGTCCGCCGAAGCGGCGCGATCCGAGCACACCGTGCTGGAACGCATTGTCACTAAACTTGCGACCGACTTCATCAACCTACCTACCGTGCGCCTAGATCGTGGTATCGAGGACGCGCTTGCTGAGTTCGGTCGGGGTGCCGGTGCGGACTTCGCACTGCTGGTGCTCATGCGGCGCGGGGAGGCGGAATTCAATACGGCGATCCAGTGGAGCGCCGACAGTGGCGTGTCGCGCAGTGAGTTGTCACTTTCGGGTGAAGGCTGGGCGGCGAACTCGCTGCTCGATGGGCGCTCGATCGAGGTGGCCGACGCATCGGAGATCCCGACGGAGGCCGTCATGGAGCGTGCTTGGGCGGAGTCGCTGGGTATTGAGTCGTATGCCGCGGTTCCGATCGACGGAGCGCGCGGCCCGCTGGGTGTGTTGGCGCTTGCGTCGAAAAAGCGCGGACGCCGATGGCTGCTGACTGCGGGTGGTTTGTTCACTATCACCGCCGACATGTTTGCCAACGTTGTCGAGCGCATCGGAAGCGAAGAAGAATCGGAAGCCCATCAAAGCGCATTGGCCCATGCATTGAGGATGGGCACGATAGGAGAGCTTGCGGCCGGAATTGCTCACGAGATAAACCAACCCCTATCGGCGATCTCTAACTTTGCGCGCGGCATTAATAATAACTTGCGCGATGCGCGCGTCGACATCCCCGATCTAATGCAGGCGAACGAGAAGATTGCGGATCTGGCGGTGCGCGCTGGAGAGATCATCAAGCGTGTGCGGGGTCATGTGCGCAAGGAACCCGCGCAGCGTAGCAACTGCGATCTAAGCGATCTCGTCGACGAGACCGCTGCATTGGTCCGGGCGGAGCTAGTCCAACATCGTGTAGAGCTTGAGATCGTCCTCAATCCCATCATAGAAGTCTACGTCGACCCCATTCAGATCCAGCAAGTTATGCTCAACCTGATCCGCAACGCGATCGATGCTATGGAACTGCGTGCCATAACCAGCCGGATCGTCACCATGAGTTGGCGAGACGCGGGCGATGGAACTGCAGAAGTGTTGGTTGCCGACACGGCGGGCGGTGTCGACCCGAAAGCCGTCGGCGAGATGTTTCATCAGTTCTATACGACGAAAGAAGGCGGACTCGGGCTGGGTCTCTCGATCAGTAAATCCATCGTAGAGGCCCACGGCGGGCATCTAGAGCTCGTGCGGGACGACGAAGAGGGGGCGACCTTCAGTTTCACGGTGCCGCTGCGGCGGCCCTAGCCGACGTCCGGTGTATCAGCGAGTACAAGCCTGAGTGGAAACGGTGCAGACGGAACGTGCACCATTCGAAGCCTGTGCTTTGGTCGTTCGCGGCAGAGAGATGCCGAATGCGTCCATGTAGACGGTTTGTACGAACGCAGAGCAGTCGATACCTTCGCGGCCGGTCCCACCGAGAGTTCTAGCCCAACGCTGCGTCGCTTTCTCGCGGTGCGGTTTCCGGCGTGAACCGTACTTTCAGTTCGGTGCACGACCGGACCAGAGCGTGCGGTCGAAGAACCGGCCCGCCGTCGGCGTACTCCATGTCGGGGAAGCGCCGTAGCAGCTCGCTGAACGTCACGCGCATTTCCATGCGCGCGAGGTTTGCTCCCAGACAAAAATGGGTACCGACTCCGAATGCGACGTGTTCCGGATCACGCTCCACCTTGAATACGTCAGCGTCTTGATACTTTCTTTCGTCGTGATTGGCCGACGGATAGATCATGAGCACCTTCTGGTCCTTCTTCATTTCGTGCCCGTTGTATACAGTGTCTTCGGTCACGGTTCGGGTAAACGAAACCACCGGCGAGACCCAACGAAGCATTTCTTCGACCGCCGAGTTCATGAGTGAGGGATCGTCGATCAGTCTTTGACGCTGCGCGGGATTGTCGATCAGGCACTGCAGGCCCCCCGACATGGCATTGCGCGTGGTCTCGTTGCCGGCGGCCATCAAGACGACAAGCAGCAAGATCAGCTCGCTATTGTGGAGGTCCATGTGTTCTTCGTCGGCTTCGTGGCCGGGAATTCCTTCCGCGTCGAACTTCACGAGTGCTCCGTCGCGCTCGGCACCGACGAGTATGGTGATCAAGTCGTCTTGTGGATTCTCGCGGCGGTCTTCGATGATGTCGGTGACGTAGGCCGAGTAGTCCATGAAGGCCTGCGCCGACGCGGCCATGATTTCGGGATTGTTCTGGTTGCCTTCGCCTCTCATCATGTCGTCGGACCAGCGGTGCAAACTGTCACGGTCTTCGCGGCGAATCCCCATCATCTCGGCTATTACCAGCAAGGGCAGTGGAGCGGAGACCGATGTGACGAAATCGCACTCGCCTTTTTCAGCGATCCCGTCGAGCTGTTCATCCACGAGTTTTCGGAAGACCTCTTCGAGTTTGTTCACCATGCGCGGCGTGAAGCCCTTGTTGAGCAGCTTGCGGAGTTGCCCGTGGCGGGGTTCGTGTTCGTCGATGAGGCCGAGTTTCATGGGCGGCCCGGGGCGTACGCCCTCTCCTGACGTGAACAGAGCTTGGTCCTTCGATATAGCGACGACGTCTTCGTAGCGCGTGACGACCCACAGCTGATCTTTCTCAGACCAGTAGACGGGTTCGTTCTCGCGCATCCAACGAAACGTCTCGTGAATGGAGGAGTCCCAACTCGGAGATTCTGCGAAGGCGATGTCTTTGATGTTCATGGCGGGGGGAGGCTCCTTGAGAGGTTGATGGACCGGGGCCAACCAGACTTCACTCTATGGGCAGTATCCGCCGACGCTTAAATGTGTCAAACAAGCGTTTGTTTGGTTCGCGCCGTCAGGGCTGCCTCACTCCTCCGATAATCCGGTTCGTTGCGCTGTAGATCTGATGCAGTATTTCGGTTGCGGCGTTCGTCGTAGTCAGCGCTCCACCTCTGCCAAGCAGTGACCTGTCAAGCTTTCTCCGGTTCACGTTGGACGTCAGCGTTCCTCTAGCTGCGAACCCACGCTAAGAGCGCTAGGGCGCCGACACTCGTCACGCGGAGGTTCACGTGGGCAACGTATCAGTAGGGTATCAAGATGGCTGTCTGGCGCCGTTTTTCGTTTCGACGATGTCGATTTCGAAGGCGCGCGAGATGGGGATCGAGACGATCTGGGTGCCGGATCACTTCATGGGTTTCGCTCCCAAATGGATGTGGAAGCCGGAGATCTGCGCGGCGGCGAACGTCATCCATTCGGGCGACGCATTGTACGATCCGATCGCCGTCCTAGCCTACGCGGCCGCGGCGTTTCCCGGAATGACGTTGGGGACCTCGGTAACCGATCCCATTCGCCGACATCCGATGTCTCTGGCGCAGAGCTTTGTAACGCTTGATCACATGACCGAGGGTCGTGCGATTCTGGGTATCGGTAACGGATTGGTCGAGAACACGGAACCCTACGGCTTCCCTAGCAAGATGCGCGTGTCGCGTCTCGAAGAAGCACTCGAAGTGCTCACACTTCTCTTCGCCAGCGGCGGCGCGCCGACGAGTTACGAAGGCAAGTACTATCAACTCGATGGAGCGATCTTTGATCTTCCACTGCACGACGGTCGTGCGCCGCGTATCTTCATCGGCGCGCATGCGCCGCGCATGCTCGATCTCACCGGGCGTTTCGCAAGTGGTTGGCTACCGGGGCAGGTCATCGACGGTGACGAGTACGGCAGGCGCTTGGCTGCGATCGCCCGCGGGGCTGAGAAGGCCGGTCGGTCGATGGACGGATTCCTCGCCTGCCAGACTCTACTGTTGGTGTTGGGCGACAGTCGCGACGAGGTCATGGAGCAGGCGCTCGCGAGTCCTTATGTGGCATACAATGCGCTGGGGCTGCCGGGCTTCATGTGGAAACAGTTCGGGCTGTCGCATCCTTACGGTGACGACTGGTTCGGCACCCTCGATATGGTGCCGTCGAAGACCACGCCCGAAGACGTCGATGCGGCAGCGTCGCAGATCACTGCCGAACTGCTCGAGCAGCAGTACTACTTCGGTACGCCCCACGATGTTGCTGAGGCAGCGCGGCCGTTGGTCGATGCGGGCTGCGGGCATTTCATCTTCGCCAATATGGGGGGCAATTTTACGGGCAGGGGCTTGGCGGACTTCGATTCGATGGCCGAGCTGGCAGGGCTACTACAAGCCATGTGATCGTGCGGAGCGTTCCGGCTCAACGTGCGCACGGGCGTTGACCGTCCCGCCGAACCGCATGAAATGCCCGCCAATGGGCCGACGGGGTCCGCCGCTCGAAGCTGCGGTCTGACTGTCGCGCTAATAAGGAGTGATTCATGGCAAAGCGCCTTGATTGGTATTACCACCGCAAGGGTTGAACGTCCTGCACGAGATCGTCCAAGTTTCTGGACGACAACGGGATCGAAGCCAAAGAGACGGTTCTTGCGAGTAAGAAACTCGGCAAGAAAGATGCAGCAGCAATGGCGAAGGCCGCTTCGAAGGTCATCGTTGCCAAAGGAAAGAAGATCAGCGAGTTCAAGCCGGCGGGTAAGGCCTCGGCTGATGTGGTCGAAGCCATGCTCGGCCCGACCGGCAATCTTCGCGCACCATGCTTGAAGATCGGCAAGACGATTCTCGTGGGTTTCAACGACGAGGTCTATGCCGACGTGTTTCTCTAGATCGATTCGCCCGTGAGGTGGCTCCTCACGATAGGGCGCGTGCCCTTTCTGGCGATCATCGCCGTGGTGACGGCGGCGCTGGGATACCGCGCAGCCGGCGTCGAAGTTGAAATCAGCAACGCGTCGATGAACGCACGCAACGCGGCTGTTGCTGCGCTGCGCGAGAGGCTGAGCACACACTTCGGTTACGACGAAGATGTGTTCGTCACGATTTCGTCGAGCCACGGACTGTTGCCGATCGTCGAGCGCTTCGGCGCGCGTGTGAGTGCTATGAGCGGCGTTCGCGGCGTGCGCTCGGTCGCTACGTTGCAAGAAGCCCGCCCGAGCCGGGTGGGCGCACAGCTGGTACCGCTCGTTCGGGGGCCGCTGGGCGGCGAGGCTGCGCAGACTGAGCTCGAGGCGGCGCTCTCGCGTAATCCGGATCTCGTCGGGCTCTTGATCTCGGCCGAGCGGCAAACGGCGGCGGTCGTGATCGAAACGGAGCACGTGCCCGGCGACGATCAGCACACCGGCCGTTTGATCGATGCCGTTCGTACCCTGGCCATAGAGTTCGAGGCGAGCGGTGACGTTTCCGTGCGTATCACCGGTATCGGCGTGCAAAAGCACGATGTGTCGCGCTTCGTCGGGCGCGATCAGGCCGTGCTGATTCCTGCGGCGGTCGTGGTGATCGCGATCGTTCTCTGGGCGTTCTACCGAACATGGGCGGCCGTGGTCTTACCGCTGGCCGTAACCGGCGTGACGTTGGCATGGACACTCGGTTGTTATGTGAGCGCCGGATTCGCGCTCAACACGATCACCGCTTTGTTACCTCCGGTGGTTATGGTGTTGTCGATCGCGACGACGGTTCACGTGTACAGCGCCTGGCTGGTGCCCGGTGGCGCAGACGACGATCGCGTCGAACGCGTGCTCGAGGTGATTGAGCCCGTACGGTTCCCGTGCTTGTTCACCTCGCTCACGACGGCCATCGGACTGGCATCGCTCGGGTTGAGCGACACACCGGCCGTTCAGCTGTTCGGCGCGTTCTCAGCGCTCGGCGTGTTAATCGCCTTTTTCTTGAGCTTCACATTAGTTCCGGTGGTTCTCACGTACCTGGCGCGGCCGTGCGTGGAAGTGCTCGAAGGCACGGGGCGTCTTGCGCTCGGTCTCGAGCGAGCGGTCGCGGTATCGACCAAACGGCCGGCGTGGGTTGTTGCCTGGGCGGCGGCGGTGCTGGTTCCCGTGTTCGCGCTGGTTCCGAACATTCGTAGCAACACCGATCTCGTGCGGTTTCTGCTGCCGAGCGCAGAACTTCACCAAGACACGATCTGGATCGACGAGAACTTCGGCCCGGTTAACAGCATCGATGTGCTGTTATCGAGAGACGATGGACGGGTGCTGACCTCTCTGGAGGACCTGACGCAGATAGAAGGGTTCGCAGATGGCGTCGCGCGTGTGCCCGGCGTGCGGCGCGTACTTTCGCCGATCGGTCCCATCGCGGCGTTGTACGGTGCCGAAGCCGATCTAGCGCGCCCGTCATTGCCGAATCACCCTGCGGATCTCGAATACGTCATCGAACTGCTGGACGTTTTCGGCGATGGGTCTGCGGTCTCGCGCTTCTTGTCGGCTGACCGAACGCTTGCCAGGGTGACGATCGGCGTGGGCGCGGTGGGGACGGCGCGTGCGACGGAAGTGATTCGCGGCGTCGAAGATGTTGCGCGTGCGACACTGGAGCGACCGATAAACGCAGCAGCTACCGGCGCGTTTCATCAGATTGCGGTCGGCTCGCAACGTATCGTACGCGATCAAGTCGTGACCTTCGGTGTGGCGCTTGTGCTCGTTGTACTCTTGATCGGGCTTGCGTTCCGTTCGGTGACGATCATGTTCATAGCGCTAATTCCGAACGTGGTTCCACTCGCGATGTCCGCGGCCGTAATGGCTGCGATGAACATCGACCTCAGTACCGGCACGGCAATGATCGCGTCGGTGGTCATCGGCTTGGCCGTCGACGATACGATCCATTATCTCGCTCGTTTTAGGCGCGAGCTGCGTGGCGGCGGCGATGTGGAAGCGGCGGTTCGTGCAACGACGCTGGGCACTGGGCGCATCCTCACGATCACCTCGCTCGTGCTTGCGCTGGGTTTCTGGGTGGGCGCGCTCGGCAGCTTCACACCCACGATCTATTTCGCGCTATTCAGCGGCGCGACGATGCTCTTTGCGCTCGTATGCGACCTGGTCGTGTTGCCCTCCTGTCTGATGTTGCTACAGGCGCCGGTCAGACGCTGGGCCGAGGCGCAAGCGACATGAGCCGGAGCCAGCGACGGCGAGTGGCACCGACTCTCAAAGCTCAAGGCGCCATGCCTCGAAAAGTGGCGAACATGAGCCGGAGCCAGCGACGGCGAGTGGCACCGACTCTCAAAGCTCAAGGCGCCATGCCTCGAAAAGTGGCGAACATGAGCCGGCTGCGAACGTCGGTTGTCGCAGTCGTGGTTGTGATGCTGACGGCATCCACCGCGTTCGCGGGCGATGGCGCGGCGGCGCGTGAAATCGATAGAGCGGGTTCGAACTGGATGGCGCGTAAGTATTTGCCCGACGACGACACGCGCTTGGGCGAGGTGCGGGTATTTCGACGCGACGACGCATTGGTCGTTCGCACCTTGCTCTACAGCAACCTTCTCAAGCGCATCGTCGCGGAGATCGAGATCAAAGCGGAAGAGGGCTGGCCGCAGCGGAGCGTCTATCGCGATGAAAGCCGGCGCTATGTTGCAGCACTCGCCCGAGCGCGCGAGGACGTTTGGTCTCGCTGGCACGGTCGCGGCAATCGCGAGCGCGGTAAACACCCGCAAACACTCATGATCGACTTCATCGTCGGCCCGACCCGAGCGGCGATCGAGATCGGCGTGCCCTCGTTGGTGGTCGAAAACGGAGAACGAAGCGTTCGGTCGGTCGAGAGTTCGAGCGACGTCTCGTACTCATATGACTTCGTACGCACCGAGGCGCTGCGCATTCTGGACGATCAATTCCCCGAACGTGCGGCCGAACTCGCCGCTGCGCTTCCGGCCGGCACCACCGCGCCGACCGAAGGCCGATAGCGGTCGTCGGCAGTCGTCCTACTGCGAGCGGTCGAGGTGCGGGTGCACCTCACGCTCGTACAGGCGTAGCATCTCCCAAGAACGCGGCGGATCGATGCCGGCGAGCAGCGGGTTCAGGTACAGGACGCTGTTCGTGCCCAGGTCGGCGGCCAGTTCCAAGGTCTGCTCCGGGGTGAGCACCTTGTAGGCCGCGCCCGTGCGGATCGATTCTTCGGTGACGCCCTTTACGAAAGGGCCGGCCGGTTTGCCCAAGGCCTCCGCCGTCCACTCGCTGTAGGAACGCAACTGGTGAAGCGCGTGCGGCGTGAGCCATTCCCAGTCGCGGTCGGGATCGGTCGACACCCATAAGAAGACCGGTCCTTGCGATGGGTAGACGCCCGGATCGGCCTTTCCGAGCTTGATGCATTCGTCTCGGTACGGCGTCCACAGACCCGGGTCGAGTGGCGGAAACCATCCGTCGGCGATGCGAGCTGCGCGACGTGCCGATGCTTCGGTTCCACCGCCCAGCAAGATGGGCGGTGGCGGCACGGGTGCGGGCGTTACGCGGCAGCGTCGGCCTTCCCATTCGAAGAATTCGCCTGTCCAGGCCAAGCGCAGCAGCTTGATGATGCTACCCATGGTCTTCCAGCGGTCTTCAAGGCGACGGCCGAACGATTCGAATTCCACCGGCCGATAGCCGGCTCCGATGCCGGCTTCCAAGCGGCCTCCCGACAGCACCTGCAAGACGGCGAGGTCTTCGGCGAGCTTTATCGGGTCGTAGAACGGCGCGAGAAGCACCGAGGGGCGCAGGCGAATGCGCTTAGTACGTGCAGCCATCGCCGCTGCAAGTAGTAGGGGAGAGGGATTGTAGCCGTCGTCGGCGGCGTGGTGTTCGCCCAGACCGATGACGTCGAAGCCGATATCGTCGGCCCATGCCGCTTGATCGAGTGCGGCCTCCCAGAGCGCGGTCCGCGGCGCGCCGAACTCGGGGGCACGCAAGTCGTAGCTGATCGTAAGTTCCATAAGAAGACTTGACCCGTTGGGTCAGGCGTTTACAAGGAAGCATATGTTTGGCTTGATCACGGGTGGTTGCTCTATGAAACGATTTGCTGCGGTGTTGGTGGCGTTGCTGGTATCTAACGTTCACGGCGTGGCCCTTGCCGCCGATTCCGATACGACTCTCAGGACGTATTGGAAAGACGGTCTCCGCATGGAAACCGCCGACAAACAATTCAAGTTCAAAATGGGCGGCCGCATCATGGTGGACTGGGCCTGGTTCGACGTCGATCAGTCGATTGAAACCGCGACGGAAGAGCACAAGAGCAGCACCGAATTTCGCCGCGCCAGGCTCTATCTCGCCGGTGAGATCTATGAGAGCGTGATCTTCAAGGCTCAATACGACTTCGCCGGCGGCGACGCAGACTTCTCCGACGTCTATGTCGGCCTCAAGGGCCTCGGTCCGCTCGGCACCGTACGCATCGGGCATGTGTTTGAGCCCATCGGCCTCGAGCAGAACACGAGCAGTAAATACATCACGTTCATGGAGCGCTCGCTGACGGGGGTGTTCACCCCCGGGCGTAACACGGGCATCCTGTTCAACAACAACTGTGTCGACGGCAGGATGACCTGGGCACTTGGCGCGTTTCGCGACACCGACAGCTTCGGCGACAGCGGCGACGACAATATGAACCTATCCGCGCGCCTCACGGGCACACCGGTTGCGACGGACGACGCGTTGGTACATCTCGGCGTGTCGTATCGCTACGGCGTGCCCGACGACACCATGTTGGAACTGGACTCGCGCCCGTCTGTACACATGGCGGAAGATTGGGTGGATACCGGTGACTTGGACATCGACACCAATCACACCGTGGGCGGCGAATTGGCCGCGATAATGGGCCCCGGATCTTTCCAGGTCGAGTATTTCCATCAAACCAACGAATCGGACTCGGGTGCTTCGGTCGACGATCCGGAATTCACTGGCTACTACGTCATGGGCAGCGTGTTCGTAACCGGTGAGTCGCGTAACTACGATTCGAAGAAGGCTAGCTTCAAGCGCGTTAAGCCGCATGAAAACTTCACCACCGACGGTGGCACGGGCGCCATTGAGTTGGCCTTGCGCTTCTCGTCGCTCGATCTGACCGACGGCGGTGCCACCGGCGGAGAACTCTGGGACGTCACCGCTGCCATCAACTGGTATCTCAATCCGAACACGCGGGTCATGCTCAACTACGTGCACGCCGATGTGGAAGACGGTGTCGTTGCCGATGGCGAAGGCGACATGTTTCAGACGCGTTTTCAGATCGACTTCTAGCGCGCCTTTTTCTGTTCGAGGCCAATCCCGATGCCGCCCGACGCCCCCCGGGCCGCCCGAGCGCGGCCCCGGGCCGCCCGAGCGCGGCCCCGGGCTGCATGGGCTCGTCGCGGGGCGATTCGGGTGAGTTTTGAGGTCGATTCCAAAGAATTGGCAGTTTTTCTGCCAAGAATGGGCTTTATACCCAGTTGCCCCCCCTTAAGGGGAAAAAAGGTCGTGACGACACAGGCGTTTCCGTTGTAACGTCAGCCGGGTCGGCCTGTTTGGGAGGGTCGGTCAGGGGCGTAACAGCAGCAATCGACCGAGCATGCGGCTGCTATCAGGCTCCTCGTTTTTCACGAAGTTTTAGGGAGGACATTCGAATGATCGTGACGCGATTTATCGCCCTGGCAGTGGCCGCGCTTTTTCTTAGCGCAGGACTGCCCACCGAGGTTTCCGCTCAACTGTCGAAACAGGAATCCAAGTGTGTGAAGAAGCTGCCCGGCACGGCGCTCAAGTTGGCGTCGACCACGCTCAAAGAGACTTCCAAATGCTTGGACGACGACATCTCCGGCAAAACAGTCGGTGCATGCCCGAACGCGTCGAACACGGCGAAGATCGACAAAGCAGCAGCGAAGCTGACGGCCGATATCGAAAAGAATTGCCAGAGCACCTGCTCGGTATCGGGGCTTTCATGCGTCTCGGATCGTTCCTGCCCGGCGCTGGCCGTGGCAGGGCGCGAGAGTTGCAACGCCGCTGCGCCGGGTAAGGATATGGACATCCGCAACCTCGGCTTCCCAGGTGGTCTTTGCCCGCTCACCGTCGGCGGGAATACGGACACTGCCGAAGACGTCGACACGTGCGTACAGTCGCTTGCCGCCGACGTCACCGATGAGTTCCTCAACGTTGTCTACGGCTCGATCACGAATGCCAGCGCTCTCACGGCCGATCAGGCCAAATGCTTGTCCGGCATTTCCAAGGCTGCTCAGAAGCTCGGCGTCACGGCGCTCAAGACGGCCAGCAAGTGCCGCCAGGGCATCGACAAAGGCAAGATCATCGCTGCTCCTGCGAACTGTGTCACTGTTGATCCGAAATCGATCAGCAAGATCGCCAAAGCCGAAGCCAAACTTGCCAAGGCTTTCGACAGCAAGTGCACCGACGCTGACGTTACTGCGCTCGATATTTGTAACAACGGTGTCGGCGGTACGCCCGATCGGCTAAGCGGTACCCTCTGCCTGACCGCCAACGCTCGCGAGCTCTTCGTTGCTGCCTCGGTCGACTACGCCAACCGTTACGCGACCATTCCTTCTCTCGAAGAAGTGGTCTACCCGAGCCGCGGTCGCTGCGGCGATGGCTTGGTCAACGTGCTTCAAGGCGAGTTTAATCAGTACGCGGAAGAGTGCGACGGAGACGACAATGATGCCGCCTGCGACGGCGAGTGCCTACCTCCGGGTGACCTCTTCGAGTGTTCCTGCGGGAACGTGTCACGAACGCAGTACTATTCCCTCTCAGCCGTCTCCACTCTTGACAGCGGATGGACAGGCACCTCACACGGGTCGCGTGTCAACCAGGGAGGCGGATTCGTTTCCGATCTTGTCAATTGCGATTGCTCGCTCATGGACAATGCGGAGTGTATCGGCACCTCCGTTGACCCGATCTGCGATACCCTCGGAATTCAGAAGCCGCGCTGTTCGTGGGATCCGGCCGGCGTCAACGGCTGCGACGAACACGGTGACATGGACGGTGTTGCTCGAGACGGCGACTGCTATATCTGCGACGGCGATGCCAGCAATTCCGGCTCTTCCTGCGACGAAGACACCGATTGCAACGCCCAATGCATCGATGCCGGCGGGTCACCGACCGGTGCCTGCTCGAGTCAGAGCGATTGCGCCGCGGGCGAGACCTGTCTCGGCAAATGTGACTTCGATGCGTTCTGTACCATCGTGTTGCTCAGCCATCCGACGCCTCTTAGCTCCAGCGGTAACCCGACCTGTCTGCGCAGCGAGTACCGCGAAGATATCTACGGTACCACCCACCTCGTTACCGGTGAGCGTGAGAGCTACCAGTCGGTTCGCACGCGCGTACACCTCGGGGAGAATGTGTCGCAACCGTGCCCCGTCTGCGGCGGCTGGTGCGTCGGTGGAACGCAAGAATTTGAGATTTGCGAAGGAAGTTGCAGTGTGAGCGGCGACGCGTGTCGCTTCGATACCGATTGTCCTATTGCCGAGTCCTGCACGTCGGCATCGGTCGATTGCCCCGGCGGCGAATGCCAACTCGAGCTCAGATGCAACGGCGGCGACAACGATGGCCTAGCCTGTCGCGTCGGGTCGTTCACAGAGGAATTCGGACTCACCTCGCTCGACTGCCCGCCGAACGGTGCCTCGAACATTTCGGGTGACGGTTTGGAAGTCTACTTCGCCCCGTCGAGTTCAGAGCTGCAGCAGCTTGATTACACAGAAGCGTGCACAGCGCCGGGTTTCGAGTTGTACGACTGTCCCTGCATCGATGACGGTGGTCAGCCGACCAAGCCGAACACCTGCTTGGCCGGGTGTGACGGCGGTGCCGAACTCGGAACCGGCTGTGGTACCGGCAATTCATCCGGTCAGTTCACGCTTTGCGTGGGCGGCGCCAATAACGCCAGCGCTTGCGACGAGGACACTGACTGTCCTGGTGGTACCTGCTCGGGGAACCCCACACACTGTGTTGGTACGGGCGATCCGGCGACCGAGTTGAACACATGTACGACGAATGGCGACTGCGGTGTCGGTACCTGTATGGACGCGTGTCCGTCGGGTCGCTGTACCCCGCTTTGCGAAGCGGAGATAGGCAATCCGTATAAGGGGCGATGCTCGGCTGGGCCGATCCAGTACAGATGCAACGGCCCGAAAGACGGGTTCCGTTCTTGCACAGCAGTGGAAGAGGCCGGCGGGTGCTTGGCGGTCTGCAGCATCTCGGCCACCGCGTGCGTCGGTGATTCCGACTGCCCGAGCGGCGAAGCGTGTGAGGGCGATTGCCTGAACGCGCGCCTTTGCGAGGCCGGCGAAGATGGTATCGTCGGCACGCCCGATGACATCACCGGTGCGGGTATCTGCACGTCGGATCTTCGTCGTTGCTTCCTCAATCCGATCGTTGTCGAAGGCGGAGATACCTTTAATGGTCTAGGCGGCCCGAATTACGGAAACGCGCCTTCTGTGTACTGCACGGGGGCGACCAACTCCTTGATCATCAATGCCTCTGCGGGGCTCGGCGGTCCGGGGGTTTTGAGAAGCCAAGGGCCGATTATCGCCAACGGGCATCCGACGATCCCGTAATTTCAAACGTGTAGCGGGCACGCCGGTGTTCGGTTCTCGAACGCCGGCGTGCCGCGCACTCAGCCGTTTTACGGCACTACCAAAACTGTCCGGCTAAATTTCGTTCGCTGCGCGCGCTAACCGCGTTCGAGCGCAACGCGCAGCAACGGCAAGCGGTCGTTGCCAAAGTACATGTCGTCACGCTGGACGAACATAGTCGGCGAGCCGAAACCGCCGCGCTCGATGAGTTCGTCGGTATTGGCGCGCAGCTTGGCCTTGTATGCGTCGGAGCTGATCTTCTCGAAGAATTCCACGGCGTCGAGTTCGACGTCGGTGACGATGTCTTTGAGCACGTCATTTTGAGAAATGTCGCGTAACTGCCCCCAGTACGCGCGGAACACGGCCCGTGAGTACGCTGAAATCTTGCCATGTTCTTCAGCCACGAATGCCCCGCGCATGGCTTTCACCGAGTTGACGGGAAACGGCGTCGGTGCACCGATCTCCAATCCGTAGAGACTCGCCCAGTCGCCCAAGTCTTTGAGGTAGTGGCCGAGCTTGCGGCCGTTCGCGTTGGCGCGCTGCCGGTAGACGTCGTCGTTGACGGCATTGAATACACCGCCGACGAGGATCGGCTTCCATACGAGTTCGGCACCGGTGTCGGCGGCGACTTCTTCGATCTTGTGGAACGCGAGATAGGTCCAGGGACTCGAACAGTCGTAGAAGAATTCCAGAGTCTTGGCAGCCATAGCGCGATACTGCGGCCAACCGTCGCGTGAGGCAAAGGGCCGGCGCCTCGCTTGTGGAGCGAAGGCGTAACCTCAATAGTCGCCTCCAGATTCAGGCGGCGCCGTGCGCGCTCGCGCAAGGGAGATCACAGATCCATGAAACGAGTTCTCAGAGAGAATGCCTTCGCTGGAGAGACCCACATCGTGACTGGTGCCGGGCAGGGCATCGGCAACAACGTAGCAACGCAGCTTGCCTTGCACGGTGCTCGTGTCGTCCTCGTCGACCTCGACGCCGGCCGCCTAGAAGAAGCGAAAGCGGAGATCGCGAAAGACGCTGTCGTCGAACCGGTCGTGGCCGCGGCGAACGTTACCGACGAAATGCAGGTGAAAGCGGCCGTTGCTGCGGCGCTTGAAGCCGGCGATCACATCAACGGGGTCGTGAACGTTGCAGGCGTGACGCGCGACACGCGCATCGTCAAAAAATCTTATGACGATTTCAAGTTTGTTATGGCGGTCCATTTGCACGGGACCTTCCTGTTCATGCGCGAGGCTGCGTTTCAGTGTTGGCACCCGATGTTCAAGGCGAACGAGAACAAGCCGCTCGACGATGGGGTAAACCGTTTCATCGTGAACTTCTCGTCGGTGAGCGCCCGCAACGGCAACATCGGACAGATCGACTACACCGCCGCCAAGGGCGCGATCGAAGCCGCTACTCGCACGGCTGCTCGAGAGTTTTCGGGCTACCGCGTGCGCGTCAACGCCATCGCGCCGGGTCCCGTCAACACGCCGATGCTTGCCGAGGTCGGCGACGACGGCATCGCGATGATGGGGCGCGCCACATTGGTCGGTCGCATCGCCGAACCGATTGAGATGGCGCGTACGGTTGCTGCGATCGCCGATCCGTTGCTGTTTGGTTACACGAGCGGGCAAGTGTTCGCAGCCAACGGTGGAATGTACATCGCGTAGGCGCCTGCGCCCGGCCGAGCATAGCGTATGGCGGCAGATGAACAATTTCTCGAGTTTCCCTGCAGCCTGACGCTCAAAGTCATCGGCAATGATGAGGGCGGCTTCGCGGCCGCCGTTGTCGACATCGTTCGTCTTCACGCCGCGTCCGTCGACGAGAAGGGCGTGACCTCACGGCCGAGCCGTGGTGGGCGTTATCTATCGGTTGCGGTGCCCGTTCGGCTAGACACCCGCGAGCAGTTCGAAGCGCTCTATACGGCTCTGTCGAAAGACGAACGCGTCGCGTTCGTCCTCTAGCGCAAGCGCGCTGCCTGCTAGTGCAGCTTGGGCAGTACCTTGTCGGCGAACAGTTGCATGCTCTGTTGCGCGTAGTCGTACGGAATCCCCGCGAACCGGAAGCAACAGTTGAGCGAATAGTCCCCGATACGGTCACTGCGTTCGGCCAGTTTCTCGAGCACCTGGTCGGGTGTGCCCCAAGCCTGCACCTTGATGTACTCCTGGGCCATAGGCTCGAGCCCGATATCTCGGAATAGGTCGACGGTGCTGCCGTACATCTCGTAGCCCTTGGCCTTCTTGAAGTGATCGCTCATCAGCTCGTAGTGGTTGACGACCGTGTAGAGATAACCGGCGACGTACTTCTCGGCCATCTCACGCGCGCGCCCTTCGTCTTCGTCGACGAGGACCATGTCACTCGTCATGATCGGCGGGATCACTTTGTCAGGATGCTGCTCGGCGAACTGCTCGCGGTAGCGCGCGATCTCTTTGCACGCTGACTCCCACGGCTGCTGCGAGAAGATCGCCATGCCGGCGCCCAGCTTTGCAGCAGCGTCGACCGAATCGGGCGACATCGCGATGGCATATAGACGATCGCGGAACCCCGCGCCCGGCTTCGGGCGGATGTCGGTTTTCTCTTGCTGATAGTGCGGCCCCTCGCCTTCGATGAAACCGTCGTCGAGCGCTTTGAGAATCATCTCGGCGGCCTCGTCGAAGCGGTCACGCGAGGTATCCATATCGATGCCCATGCCGCCGTACTCGCGACGCGCCAGGCCGCGCCCCATGCCAAAAATTGCCCGGCCTCCACTGAGTTGATCGAGCATCGACATCTTCTCGGCGACGCGAATCGGTTGATTCCACGGCAGAATGACCGCGCCGGTAGCCAATTGGATGCGCTCGGTGCGTGCCGCCAAGTAACTCAGATACTGCATGTTATCGGGGCAGGCCGAGTAGTCGTTGAAGTGATGTTCGACCGACCAGATCGAATCGAAGCCGAGCTTCTCAGCTTCTAGCGCGATAGCGACCTCTTGGTCCCAGAGTTCCGCGTCGGTTACCTGATTCTCGAAGTTTTGAAAGATCTGCAGAATTCCTACGTGCATGCCGACACACTACCCAAGCTCGTGCGGTGAGGCTAGGGTGGGCCCGGTGCCCAACGGGCCTTGGATCGGTAGTTTTGGTGCGATGCCGAACGCGGATTTCCAGACATCGGTGCTACGAGGACCAGCAATGAGAACGACGAGAAGAGGATTTTTGCGGATGATGGCCGGCAGCACCGTGTTGCTTACGGGCGCGGGCTGCTTCGGACGCGAGGCCGATCCCGCGCTGCATATCCATCGTGCTACCGGCAACAAGCTATGGGGCGCCATGGGCGATCGACCGGTACGGCCTGTGGGAGGCCCGTTCAAGGATTATTCGAACGCCGTGGCCGCGGTGCTCGATCCAGTAACGGAGCTGGTTGACGTCGGTGTGGCGGCGGTATCGATGGGGTATCGGCCGGCTCCCGGCTTCTCGGCGGCGCCGCTTGGATTCGCCGATCTGGGCTCGATCCTCTTTTACGCCAACGGGGTAACGGCGCGTCGTGAAGAGAAAACACCGCCGCTGCTGCTGCGTGCGGCTCCGTCAGCCGGCGCGCTCTATGCGAGCGAGCTCTACGTGATCGCGCGCAATGTCTCTGAACTCGACGCGGGTGTGTATTACTACGACGTACGCGACCATACGCTGGCACGCACGGGCGATGTGCCGACCGACGAGTTTCTGAGCGACGCACTCGATCTCGGTCCCGGCGCGTTGCACGCGCCCGCATACGTTGCGATCAGCAATGTTTTCGATCGGTACGAATGGAAGTATGCTAACCGAGGCTACCGCTATGCGTTGGTCGACACCGGCCACATCGGCGAGAATTTGCGTCTCAGCGCGACCGTGCTCCATGTCCGCGAGCGCCCCGTAAGCCGATTCATCGACGATCGGCTCAATGCGGCTCTGGCGATAGACGGCAAGCGCGAGTCCGTATGTGCGCTGCATGCGCTGGGACACACCGAAGATGAAACTCCGGGCTGGATCGTCGGCGACGGGCTCGTCGAAAAGGGCGAGGCACGCGGCCTTTTCGGCGGATGGAAGGGAAGGGCTACACGTCGGTTTCACGCGGCGACGAAACTTCACCGGGGCGAACAGACTGTCGATGCCCCGCCGCCGGCCTCAAGCGTAACCGTTCGCCAGGACGAGCAGGTTATCGAGCTTCCGCGCGCCGCCCCAGCGTCTTTTGCATCGCTGGGCCAGGCGATCAAGCGCAGACGATCGCCGCTTGGTTTCGCGCAAAGCCCCATTGAGCAAGCTCAGTTGGCGACGTTGTTTCTGACGATGCGTGATCGCATAACCGCCGATGTTACGCCCTACGTGATCGTCAACGAGGTCGAGGGGCTCGCGCGCGGTCTGTACCGCTACGAAGCCGCCAAGAATCGGCTCACGTTGATCGAAGCACGCGATCTTCGCGATGCGTTCGCTGAGGCGTGTTTGGGGCAAGACAAGGCACGCAGCGCGTCGGTGGGTGTGCTGATGGTGGGTGCGCTCGGGCGGGCGATGGAGCGCGACGGGCGTCGCGCCTACCGTGACGTTCTCATCACAGCCGGGGAACTCGGCCAACTGGTCTATCTGGCCGCTGAATCGTTGGGGCTCGGTGCGCGCAACCTAGCGGCGTTTCGCGACGATCCGCTCAACGCGCTGCTCGGGTTAGACGGCGAGCAGATCGCTGTTGTGCACCTAACGATGTTCGGTCACTCGGCGTAGTTCTATCTAGCGAACGCAGGGTTGAGTTGTACGTCTACCGACCCGTTTAGAAACGTATTCGCCGTCGCGCGGAACAACCGGCGGGTCGGTGGGAAGGCCGCCGCCCACGGAGCGATTCTAAGCGCGGCACCTAGTACGGCCGGATTCCCAAACAACAACCGTGGCCCGCGTCGCTGCAGCGCCTGGACCTGCTCAATCTCCGGTCGCCGTTCGCGTTCGGCGGCGGCTGCGGCGGCATCGATCTTGTCGCCGCGCGCTCCGGACTGCAGCACGGGTATCAGATGGTTCGCAGCCACTAAGGCGTCGCGCAGCGCTACGTTCAGGCCCTGTGCGCCGACCGGAGACATCGGGTGTGCCGCGTCACCAAGCAGTAGTAGGCCCGCCGTGGTCCAACGCGGTAGGCAATAGCAGATGACGTTGAGCAGAAAGGGATCGGTGACCGAATCCGCGTGCGCCAACAGATGCTCGCCAAGGTCCTCGGACACTTGGCCGGCGAGTTCACGCACCCAGTGCTCGATGCCGCGAGAATGCAGCTCGCCGAAGCCGCCCTTGCGAATCACCCAACCGATCTGCAAGCGACCGTCATATTGGGGGATGCAGATCATGAAATGGCCGTCCCCTAAGAAAAACCGTGTCGTGGGATTCTGGTTGTACGGTGTCGGCGACGGTGCTTTGCACCAAACGATGTCGAAGGCTTCGGAGCGTCGAATGTCGGCGAGCCCGGCCTTCTTGCGTAACACAGAACCGCGCCCGTCGGCTCCGATCACGATGTTGGCGCGCACTTCGAACGCTTCTCCGTCACACTTGGCCGTGACACCGACGATGCGCCCATTCTCTTCGATCACATCGCGTACGCGCGCACCGCGCTTGACGGTAAACGAAGGGCCCTCGGCCGCCGTGACGATGGATTCCAACAGCTCCGGCTGAGGCGTGATTCTGATTTCGGTTCCAGGCGCGACGAGTTCTGCGAGCGGAAGTTCGAGGATGGACGCACCGCGGCGAAAGATGTCGATGCGTCGGACATCGACGTGCGGTGTTGCATCCAGGGTTGGGCCGAGGCCTGCCTGCCGAAGCGCATCGACGCCGCTGGGCATCAGAACCTCACCGCGAAACGCGCGGGCAAAATCATGCTGGCGTTCTAGGAGGGTGACGTCGACGCCGTTGCGTGCGAGAAGGTAGGCGAGGGTGGCTCCGAGGGGGCCCGCGCCTACGACGACGGCGTTGGCCATCTAGCCTTCCTCCGCTTGTTCTTTTGCCCAACGATAGTCGGCTTTGCCGCTGGGGCTGCGTTGGATTTCGTCGCGGAAGACGATTGCCTTCGGGAGCTTGTACCGCGCGATGTGCGTTTTTGCTTCTTCGATCAAAGCCGCGGCATCGGTGTCGGCGCCGTCGCGCAGCGACACGATCGCAACCACTTCTTGCCCCCAGCGTTCGCTCGGCCGCCCCGCCACCACAGCATCGTAGACATCGGGATGGGCTTTGACCGCAGCTTCGACTTCTTCTGCGAAAATCTTTTCGCCGCCGGAATTGATGGTCACCGAATCGCGGCCCAGGACTTCGATGTTGCTATCTGGGGTGTAGCGGGCTCGGTCGCCGGGGACCGAGTAGCGTGTGTCGTTGATCACCGGGAAAGTGCGCGCTGTCTTCTCTGCATCGCGGAAGTAGCCGAGCGGTACGAGGCCGGTTTGTGCGAACCAGCCAAGCTCTTCGGTGTTGCGAGGATCGATGACGCGGGTGAGATCTTCCGAGACGACACAGGAGCCTTCGAGCGGCTTGAAATCACCGGTGGAGACGCCGTCTGCTTTGGAGGCCGAGTTGCTGGCTTGGGCGCCGGTTTCCGAGGAGCCGATAGTGTCGATGATGCTCGCGTGCGGTACATGTTCAAGAAATTCGTTCTTGTTGGCGGCTGATAGAGGAGCGCCGCCCGAACCTATGACGAACAGGCCCGAGAGATCGTAGGATTTTTTCGCAATCTGATCGAGGAGCGGGCGTGCGAACGCATCACCGACCATTGAAAAGGACACGCATTTCTCGCGCTCGACGGTCGAGAGAAAATCGTCGGCGTCGAGACGGTCTACCTCATTGGGCAAAACGATGGTCGCACCGCTGGTCATCATCATGAAGCTCGCCCATTGCGCTGCGCCGTGCATCAGGGGCGGTCCGACCAGGGTTTTTAGCGCCCCCCCGGTAGCCTTTACTGCTTCCGCGATCTGATCGAGGGAGCTGTACTCACTGCCGTCCATTTTTTTTCCACCCATGGCGGCCATGAAGATGTCGTGTGAGCGCCACAGTACGCCTTTCGGCATCCCTGTGGTTCCACCGGTATAGAGAACGTAGAGATCGTCGCCGTTGGGTGTGACATCGGGTAGATCGGCAGACGCAGACGCCAATGCTTCTTCGTAATCGACCGCTCCCGGCAGCAGATCGGCACCCGACTCATCGGCCACCTGAATCAAGACTTCCAGCTTCGGGCATTTGTCGCGGATGGCTGCAACCCGATCTGCGAACTCTGAATGATAAATGAGCGCTTTGGCCTCGGAGTTTTCAAAAAGATAGAGCAGCTCTTCTTCAACGTAGCGGTAGTTGACGTTGAGCGATGCGAGTCTGGCCTTCCACGAGCCGAGCATGCCTTCGAGATACTCGTTGCCGTTGTACAGATAGAGCGCGACGTGGTCTTGCCCCGACTCGTGGCCGGCGAGAGCGTCTCGTTCTTTGTGTAGTTTCAGACCGCGATCGAGAAGATAGTTCGCCAGTCGTCGGCTGCGTTCTCCGAGTTGTGCGTGGGTGATGCGGCGATCGCGCCACACGAACGCCTCACAATCGGGGGCGGCGGTGACGATGGCTTCATGGATGGCTGAAAAATTGAACTCCACGGGAAGGTTCTCCTGCTTGCGGTTCGTGGTCGCGGATGAGGTGCCCCGCGATCGGGTGGTCTCGACTGAGGCGCTAATATGTAGCGGCCGCGTGCGGGAGTCGAGCGTCGGCCCGCCCGTCGCTATGCGCGCTGCGTAGTCGTGGAGAGCGCCGCTGTCTAGCGACGCCTCTATGGGCTATGGATAAGAGACTGCCTCGTGCACCACAAGACTATGGATGGAACTGCACTAGTACTGACCAACGGGATTCTGCATAAGCCGAATGCCAAGACCGCCCACGGCCTCATTCGAGGCAGCGAGCGTTTCGAGATTCTCGGTCTTGTCGACCATGTCTATGCCGGGCAGGACGCGGGCGAAGCGCTCGACGGAGTACACAGGGACATTCCGATCTTCGAAACACTCGATGTGGCGCTCGCCGCGCTCCCCGAGCAGCCGAAGTATTTCGTCATCGGGATCGCCACGCACGGCGGCGTGCTGACCGATGAACTACGCGAACATCTTTACGATGCGCTCTCACGCGGCATGTCCGTAGTGAACGGGCTGCACGGTTTTGCCAGCGACGACCCGCGTCTTGTCGAAGCGGCCGAGAAGTATGGCGTTTCTATCATTGATGTGCGTAAGACACCGCCACGCGGCGAGCTGCGCTTTTGGCACGGTGCCATCTACGACGTACGGGCACCACGCATCGCTGTCCTCGGAACCGACTGCGCGCTGGGTAAGCGCACGACGACACGGTTTCTGACGGAAGCCTTGGCCGCCCGCGGCATAAAAGCTGAGATGATCTACACCGGCCAAACGGGTTGGATGCAGGGTTCACGCTACGGCTTCATCTTCGATTCGGTTCCGAACGATTTCGTTTCCGGAGAACTCGAGTATGCGATCGTGAGTTGCGACCGTGAGGTCGCGCCCGACGTGATGCTACTCGAAGGACAGTCTTCGCTGCGCAACCCCGCCGGACCGGCGGGCTCCGAGTTTCTGGCCTCGGGGCAGGCGCGCGGGGTCGTCTTGCAACATGCGCCGGGGCGAGAGCATTTCGAGGGCTATCACGACCTCCCGCACGCGATCATTCCCTCGCTGGCCGATGAGTGTAGGCTCGTCGAGCTCTACGATTCGCGCGTGATCGGCATTGCCATCAACGGTGAAGGTCTCGATGAAGCCGGCACCCGCGCCAGCCGCGACCGTATACAAGACGAACTGGGAATCCCGACGGCCGCGCCGCTGTACGATGGGATGGACATACTCGCCGATGCCGCCGTTGCGTTCATAGAAGAAGAGCGAGTGCGGCGATCGTGAAGATCGAGTCCATAAACAGCGATGTCTACGCGCTTGATCTGGTGCGCCCCTACGAGATCGCATTTCGTCGCATCGAGGCGATTGAGTTGGTCGTCACGCGTGTCTACGCCGAAGACGGCACCTTCGGTCTTGGTGCCGCGTCGCCCGAGAAACACGTTACCGGCGAAACCAACGAGATCTGCCAGCAGGTTCTTCAGAAAGACCAACTCGGTTGGCTGATCGGCACGGATTTTCGCTCGCTGCCGGCCGTCTGTCGGCGCTTGCGCGCGCAGATGCCGCAAACCCCCGCCGCACGTGCGGCGCTCGACATGGCGATGTACGATCTGGTCGGCAAGAGCATGCGCATGCCGCTCGTCGAAATGCTTGGCCGTGCGCACGATCGTCTTGCGACCTCGGTGACGATCGGGATTCTCGGTGTCGAAGACACCGTTCGTGAAGCACGCGAACATGCCGACAACGGTTTTCGCGTGCTCAAGATAAAGCTCGGACATTCCGTCGAAGAAGACATCGAACGTCTGCGTATGGTGCGCCACGAACTCGGCCGCGACCTGCTCATTCGTGTAGATCCGAACCAGGGCTACGACGCCCAGCATCTCCAGTTGTTCGTCGACCAGACAGCGGATCTGAAAATAGAATTCATCGAACAACCGATGAAAGCCGATGACATCGCATCGATACGCGCTCTTCCCGATGACGTGCGCCGCAATATCGCGCTCGACGAGAGCCTTCTAGACAGTAGTGATGCGATCGTACTCGCGGCTCCGCCGGCCGCCTGCGGCATCTTCAACATCAAGCTCATGAAGTGCGGCGGTGTGTACGAAGCGTCGCGTATCGCGACCGTTGCGGACTGTGCCGGCGTCGACTTGATGTGGGGCTGTATGGACGAAAGCGCCATCAGCATCGCTGCGGCGCTGCACGTAGCGCTGGCGTCACCGGCTACACGTTACCTCGATCTCGACGGCAGCTTCGATCTTGCCCGCGACGTTGTTACCGGCGGCTTCGTGCTCGAAGACGGCATGATGTCGACCAACGAGGAGCCGGGTCTGGGCGTTACCTGGACCGGCTAACGCCACGACGGCCGTCTGCTCAGACTAGCTTCGGCAACACCTCGCGCCCGAATCGTTCCAACCCTTCATCCGATCCCGGATGAATTCCTACGAGTTCGAGGCCGTGCTTTTCGTTGCGCCGCTTCATTTCATCGACCATTTCTTCCGGAGTTCCGATCAGGAGCGCCGGGTGTCGCAGTACGTCCGGTCCTTCGAGTCCGAATAAAGAGCCGACGCCGGCAGCGGTGTCGGCGGATTCGGAGGCTGATCCGGTGAAAATTAGGTTGAACACGGTCGTCGCGAATTTCACGCTGCCCACCGGACGACCCGCTTTGGCCTCTTCTTCGCGAACTAAAGCGAGCTTGTCGACGAGCGCGTCGTCGGTGAGCTTCTTGATCTCTTCGGGCGTGGTGGTTCCCTGTTTGCCGGTTTGCGGGACCATGTGGAGAATGTCGGCATAGCGGCCGGCGCGGCGCAGGATCCCTTTACCGCTGCCGCCCAACATGATCGGCGGTCCTCCGAACTGTACGGGCTTGGGCAGACACGGTGCGTCTTTGATCTGATAGTAGGTGCCGTCGTAGTCGAACGTCTCCTCGTTCCAGAGCCCGCGCATGATCTCGATCTGTTCGTCCATCATTTTGAGGCGCTCGGATACGTCGGGAAAGTCGATGCCCATGATTTCGAACTCGGCCTTGGTCCAACCGGCGCCTATGCCGGCGATTGCGCGTCCACCGCTGGCTTCATCGATCTGCGCGAACAGGCGCGCGTGCATGGCCGGGTGTCGGAAGATAGCGCACGCGACATGCGTGACGAGTTTCATGTTTGTCGTATGCTGCGCGACGATGGCGAGGGTCATGAAGGCGTCGTAGGTCGGGCGATCGGGCCTCAGCGTGCCGATTTCTTCGAAGACATAGTGGTCGGGCATGAAGCAGCCCGTGTAGCCAAGGTCCTCGGCTTTGCGCGTCTGACGAATGATCGAATCGATACCGGTGCCTTCGGCGGGCGTGGTGGGTACTTCGGGAACGATGGCAAAATCCACGTTGTCTCTCCTATGTTTGCTGGACGCGTCGCGGTGCAGGCTCGAGACGGCGAATATGCCCGAGCCCGGCTCCCGAGGGTAGCGTCGGTGCGCGGTCCCCTCTACTAACACGCGAATGATCGCCAACCGCTTTACCATCCCCGTGACGCTGCTTGCTGCGCTTACTCTGGCCGCCTGCGAGCCGCCGGTCATCGACTACACCGGACCGATCGCCCAGTGGCCGGTCTATGGGGCCGTCGAAGGGGGAGGGCGCTACTCGCCGGCCACCCAAATAACCCCTGCCAACGTCGAGCACTTGGAAGTGGCCTGGCAATTCCACACCGGGCACTGGCCCGAAAAGAAATCGGGCATGGTCCCGAGTTCGTTCCAACTCACGCCGATCGTTGCCGACGGCGTCATGTATGTCTGCACGCCGTTTAACGAAGTGATCGCGCTGGATGCCGAGACTGGTGGTGTTAAGTGGCGCTACGATCCGCAGGTGGATCCGACCGGTGGGTGGCTCGTCGTGTGCCGCGGCGTGTCGACCTGGGTGGACCCGCTTCGGTCGGACGATTCGGTCTGCAAGCGACGTATCATCGCGCCGACGATCGATGCGCGTCTCATCTCTCTGGATGCGGCCACCGGCGAGACCTGTGACGACTTCGGACTCAACGGGGAGCTAAATCTTCGCAAGGGCGTGGGCGATGTGAAACCGGGCGAATACGGAGTCACCTCGGCGCCGCTTATCATCGAAGACATGATCGTTACCGGTGCGTTTGTTCTGGACAATCGGCGCGTCGATGCGCCGGCGGGCGTCATACGCGCGTTCGACATTCGCAGCGGCGAGCTGCGCTGGGCTTGGGATCCGATTCCTCCCGACCGTGTCGCCCAAGTGGCTGCGGGAGAAGATCCGCGCTTTCATCGCGGCACCACCAATGCGTGGTCGACGCTGTCGGTCGATGCGGATCTCGGCCTCATCTATGTGCCCACCGGCAACACCTCGCCCGACTACTACGGTGCGCTGCGCGAGGGGCTGGACTATTACTCGAGCTCGGTGGTCGCGCTGGAAGTAGCGACCGGAAAAGTACGCTGGAGCTATCAAACGGTTCATCACGATGTCTGGGACTACGACGTTCCCTCGCAACCGACGTTGTTCGACATGCGTACGCCCGACGGCAAGATCGTTCCCGCGCTCGTGCAGACCACGAAGATGGGTTTCGTTTTCTTTCTCGATCGTCGAACCGGCGAGCCGATCTTTCCCGTGGAGGAACGACCGGTACCGCAAACCGGCGGTGTGCCGGAAGAAAAGCTGGCGGCGACGCAGCCCTACCCGACCAAGCCACCTCCGATTCACCCGTTGGAACTCTCACCGGACGAAGCCTTCGGAATCACCGAATGGGACCGAGAAGATTGTCAGCGTCAGATAGCTGCTCTTGATAATCAGGGCATGTACACACCGCCGAGTATCAACGGAGCGGTGAGCTATCCGGCCTATAGCGGCGGTGCGAACTGGGGCAGCCCGGCGGTTGATCCCGAGCGGCAGATTGTCGTCATTAATACGGTTCGCGTTGCTGCCGGCATCAAGTTGATTCCGCGCGACCAGGTCGACGAGGCCGCTGCCGGCGGCCTGATCATTGAACCCCAGGATGGAACGCCATACGCCTTCGTACGCTGGCCCCTCCTCTCCCCGATCGGCATACCTTGCAGCCCACCGCCGTGGGGAACGCTTGTTGCCATCGACGCCACCGAAGGCGAGATCCTTTGGCACATTCCGATCGGCAGCCTGCGCGACATGGCGCCGTTTCCATTTTGGTTCGAATGGGGTGTGCCGAACAAGGGCGGTCCCATCATGACTGCGTCGGGCCTCGTCTTCCTCGCGTCGACCACCGATAACTTCATCCGCGCGTTCGAGAGCGAGACCGGCGCCGAGGTTTGGAAGCACAGACTACCGGCCGGCGGCCAAGCGACACCGATGACCTACCGTGCGGGCCCGCGCAGCAAACAGTTCGTCGTAATCGCCGCCGGCGGTCATGGTCTGATGAACACGACGCCGGGCGATTCGATCGTGGCCTTCGCGCTGCCGGACTGACGCTCACCGTCGGCCGCATCGTGCTATTGACCGGTTGCGGGTTTCGCGGCCAACTCATCGGCCAGTTGTTGTGCAACGCGTATAGCGCTCATCGCCGCGCCGACGATTGCGACCTGTGTGGATACGAGTCCGCGTGCGCCTAGTTCGGCGGCTTCTTGAGGCCCCGTGTCAGGCACCTGACACGCCGCCAACGCCAAGCTCAGAACGAGGCACAGCGAACGCAATGGCAGGGGCTATTGAGTACAGTTATCCATTTGACCGGGTTCGCGATCGCATACCAATGGGGCATCGTTGCGATCGCCTGGGCCTATCTCATACGTCGAGCGCTCATCTTGCCGGTGGGGCAGTGGGCGGTGCACAAGCTGATCCTTTTCTCGTGGCGCACCTACCTGAAACAGTTCGTGGCACCGATGGTCGCATCGGGCGTTATGGTTGTGGCAGTCACGGCCAGTAAGCTTGCACTCATGGATTGGCAGTGTCCGACCGTACTACTGGTCGGTGCATGTACCGTCGTGGGAGTCCTCGTCTATATCGCATGCGTGCGCATCATGGCGCCGCGGCTCTACGATCAAGTGACGGAACTGCTGCGATCGGTCGTCACCACCGGCGCATCCGGAGCGTCGGCGAACACGCTGGTCGATCCAGCGTGATGAAGTTCTTATCTCGTGCAGAGCGAATGCCGGGTCGCGTCTGACCTACCACGCTCCCGAAAAGCCAGTGAACTGTTGCGGGATCTTCTTCAGATCCTGAAGGAGTTCCTTCTGCAGTCCCGGCTCGGCCAGACTGAAGTCCATTGCGATGCTGTCGGTGAGTCCGCCGAAGCGCTCTTCGACGGCTTTGCCAATCTCGTCAAATGTGGCGGTCGCTGTGAACTCGTGGAGCACGTCGTCGGAGATTTCGGCGGCCATTTCCTTCCACTTACCTTCTTTCGACATCGCGTGGAGCTTCATGCCGAGGTCGTCCCAGCCGTGCACGTTGAACACGCCGTGATAGCTGCGTGTGCTGCCGTAGAAGCCAATGCGGTAGCGGGTCCACTCGAGCTGTTTGTCGACGGTTTCTTGATCTGGGCCCGTTGCAATAAAGCCGCCGCCCCAGATCTCGAAGTTAGAGCGATCGCGTCCCGACTTTGCCAGACCTTCGTCGATCGCCGGCAGCGCTACTTCTTGCAGATACTTTTTCGTTGCAAAGCCGTGCAGGCGCACGCCGTCACAGATCGTTCCCGACAGCTTGAGCATCGCGGGCTTCACGGCTGCAATGCTGATCGGGATCGCCGGCAGATTGCTCTTCGGCGGTGAGAACTCCGGCGTCATCAATGTGAAGTTGTAGTGCTCGCCCTGGTAGTCGAGTTTCTCGCCTTGTTCCCAGCAGCGCCAGATCGCGCGCATCGCACCGATGTACTCTCGCAGCCGCGGCAGGGGAGCGGTCCACGGAACACTGAAGCGGCGTTCGTTGTGGCCCTTCACCTGCGTGCCCATGCCGAGCGTGAAGCGCCCCTTTGACTGGACGTGAAGATCCCAGGCGGTACCGGCCATGACCATAGGGCTGCGCGGAAAGCAGACGGTGATTGCCGTGCCGAGTTGTACGCGCTCGGTGGCCGTAGCGGCGAAGGCAAGCGGTATGAAGGGATCGTTCGAAATCTCGAAACTGACGAGTCCGTCGTAACCGACCTCTTCGGAGTGTTTGGCGGACGCCGCGATGGCGCCCCAATTGTTCATAGGGATGCTGGTTTCGATACGCATGTGAGGTCTACTCCGTTCGGTCTAATCTTGTTGGCTGTGTCGCGGTCTATTCGAGGCCACCGTCCAAATCTTTGCCGTTCATGCCGGCGTTCAGGCGAGCCTCGCGTACGAGGCCGCGGGCAATGTCGCCGATTTTCGTTGGGTCGTCTACCGGCGTTGCGCTCGGGCCGCGGTGCCAACCCTCGGCTACCGCGAACACTTGGCCCGACGCTTCGAAAACGCGACCGGTCACGCCCGCTGAATCGCTGCTCGCCAGCCAGGTGACTATAGGGGCGATCCAGCGCGGATGCATGGAGGCCTTGGCCTCATCATCGGCCTCGCCCATGGGCAAGTCTTCGGTCAGGCGCGTGAGCGCCGCAGGGGCGATGGCGTTGACGCTGATACCGTAGCGGCGCAACTCACGCGCCGCGATAATCGTGAACGCGGCAATGCCCATCTTAGCGGCACCGTAGTTCGTCTGTCCCGCGTTGCCGTAGATGCCTGACACCGATGTCGTATTGATGATGCGCGCGTCTACGTGCTCTCCCGCTTTGCTACGCTCGCGCCAATACGAAGCGGCGTGTTTTGCCGGTGCCCAGGTTCCTTTCAGGTGCACTTGGATGACGGCGTCCCATTCGTGCTCATCCATGTTTACGAGCATACGATCGCGAAGTATGCCGGCATTATTGACGACCGCGTCCAGTTTTCCAAAACGATCGACGGCCTGCGCGATCATCTGGCCGGCCTGTTCAAAATTACTGACGTCGGCGCCGTTGGCGATCGCTTCGCCGCCTGCTGCTTCGATCTCGGCGACGACCTCATCGGCCGGTCCCAGATCGGCGCCGGTACCGTCGCGCGTGCCGCCGAGATCGTTCACCACGACCTTTGCGCCGTGCTCGGCCAACATGAGGGCATACTCGCGGCCTATGCCGCGGCCGGCGCCGGTAACGATAACGACTCGATCTTCACACAACTGTTCCAACTTACCCAACTCGCCCATGATGATGCCTCCGACAGTCTGCTGGTCTTAGCGCGGACGCCGAGGCGAGAAAACACGCCTGAGGCTGTCCCGACGGATGACTTGGATTCGGGGCCGAACCAAGCACCGTTGGCTGGATCACGCGTCTCCTATTAGATGCGCCTCATGGAAACGCCGAAGCCGAAGCGCGGCAAGGGTGCACCGATCGGTCAGTTCGTGCCGTTGCCCGTCTTGCTGCGTGTACTGGGCCGATACTCGGTCGACCCGGCGTACAAGCGGCGTGCACGCGCGCGCGTGGTCTTCAGCGCCGCCGTTGAGCCGCTGCGGTGGTACGAGAAGATCCGCTACGGCCTTCAAATGCGCTCGGTCGATGTTCACCCGGAGCCCGTGTTCTTGTTAGGTTATGGACGCAGCGGTACCACGCACCTTCATAATCTGCTTTGGAAGGACCCACGCTTCGGAGTGGTGTCTAATTACCAGGCGTCGCTGCAACCGATCGCGCTCATGGGCCGTGGCTGGATCGACAAGCGGCTTGCCGGCGTCATGCCGAAACGTCGCCCGATGGACAACGTCGCTATTACGCTCGATTCTCCGCAGGAAGAAGAGATTGCGATGATGAACTCAACGTTGCACTCACCGTTGCGCTTCATGGACTTTCCCAACGAGTTGCCTGAACTCTACGACCGCTACGTGGTGGATCTCGGTACCGATCCGAGAATGCTCGCGGCATGGAAGCGTGCTTACCTGGAAATCCTGCGTAAGGCGACGATTCTCTCGGGCGGCCGCCGCCTGGTCCTCAAGACGCCGCCGAGTACGGCGCGGGTTCCGGTGCTTCACGACATGTTTCCCAAGGCGCGTTTCGTGCACATCATGCGCAACCCGTATCGGGTCTACCAATCGATGCGCAACATGTATCGCAAGATTCTTCCGGGCCAAGTGCTTCAGGAACTCGATTGGGAGGCGATAGATGCGTGGACGGTGCGCGCCTATGTGCAGTGCATGAAGAAGTATCTCGTCGATCGAGAACGTCTCGGGCCGCGACAACTCTACGAAGCGCGCTACGAAGAACTCGACGAGCGTCCGATCGAAGTGCTCGGCGCGTTGTACGAGCGCCTCGAGATCGACGGTTTTGATGATGTGCGGCCGACGCTCGAAGCGTATCTCAGCGAGCTGGGGACTTTTGAGAAGAACCGCTTCGCATTTCCGCCCGATGTCATCAACAAGGTGAATGAGCACTGGGGTTTCGCGCTCGATGCTTTCGGATACGAGCGACTCGATCCCGGAGCGGTGCTCGATGCCCCGAGCGCGGTGTGACGGCTACTCGTTTTCGCGGGCACTGAACGCCGCCTGCCAACCGCCTTTTTCGAATAGTGCTTTCGAGCAATGTACCGCGCGCGGTACATATGGTGCGATTTCCGGCGTCGCCTGGCCCGAGTCGATCGCTTTCTTGAGCGCCGCGAGTTTGGGGTTGCGCCGCACGAGCATTCGGAACGTCAACTGACCGTCCATGTACGGTCCCCAATCGAGCCAGGCCACGCCGTTTTCAGGGACTGCGTTTGCCGGGCGATTCTCTGCGGTCGAGACGACCAAGGTGAAACAGCCTTCGTCGTCCGAGGGAATCTCGTTGTCGATGAGCGCGCTGTTGCAGACGCCTGCCCAGAAATTGTACGTCGTCACGGTCCAGCCACGAACGTCTTTGCCCGGCGTGTAGACCGGCTCGCGCGGCGTATCGGGCGCGGTGAAGGCCTTGGCGCGCGTGACGAAGACCTCACCCAAGCGATCGGTGTACGGCGAGACCAAATACAGTATGTCGTCACTTGCCAGAAGGTCGTAATCGAGCCCCCAATTCGATTTCGTGACGAACTTTTCAGGCCACAGGAGGCCGCGGTGGTCGGGTATGGGCAACGGCGCGAATTGCGTTGTTTCGACCGGCAACGCCATCCCGCGTGTGTACGGTTCGATTTCGTCGTAGTGCGCGACCTCGGAGCCGTCGGCGTCGTAGACCGTGATCGATGGCAGCAGCACGCCGGTATTGTTCGGCGGTAGCGCTCCGAGCTCGGAGCCGGTAGTGCGGTAGATGACGAATACGGCTTGGTTCGGTTTGCCTAGTCTCGTGGTGGACGCGTAGCAGGTGTTCGGTTCGTGATCTGCCGGGTCGTCGGGGGTGGCCGTGAACGTAATCTGCGCGCTGAAGCGCCTGTTCGCGCTTTCGTCTACGGGCCCAGCGAAAGGGTTCATGCTGCCCGGATCGGGCTGGAGTTTCTCATCAAGAAGAGACGGATACGTGTTCGTGTCGAAGTCCGACGGATGGAATGCGAAGTAGCGAGAAAAGGGATACTCGCCTCTAAACACGGCCTTGCCGCCCTCCGGGATAGCAACGAAACCAGGCGGTCCCTGGGCTCCGTTCCAGAAACGCGTGCTGAAGTAGTTCGAGGCCGAGGTGTCGATCAAATACGGGAAGCGGTTGTTGGTCAGCGGGCTGCCGACGCCCGGCCAGCCGGGCCACGCATGTGCACGAACGATCTTGCCGGCATGGTAGTAACCGTCGCCGTAACGAATGCCGCAGGTGTCGGCGATGAAATCGGCGATGCGGCCCTCGACCGCTGCCAGTTCGGGATCCTGCAGTCTCGGGAAGATACCCAGTACTCCAGCGGCCGTTTCTTCGACACAGTCACGCAACAGCGCGTGTAGATACTCGAAGTCCGCCCGGATTTCTGCCGGCGCGACTTCGAGCAGTCGCGCGACCACATCGGTATGGCCGACGAACTCGTTGTGGGCGCTTTCGATCAGGATGTCGCCTGCGATCAGGGCGCGCAGAACCTCTCTAAACTCCTCGTGATCCTCCATGTGGTTGCCTCACCGATCCGCTCACCCCAAGCGGGTGTGTCGGTTCGCCGATACTAGGCCCGATTCACGTCTTGTGTAAGGGCTGCGAGGAAACCGAACAGACCACGCTTAGGAGCGTCAGGCATCCGGCCGTTATCCAGAATTCATAGGGCCCGAAGGTGACGACGGCGCCTACGATGTCGCCGCTAGAGAGGTCCAGCAGGTTCATTGGTTACGCGAAAAGTTGCCCTGGCTCGATGTCGGCGATCTCGACCGCATTGAACTCGAGGGAATCGGCGGCGGTGAAGTCGAATCGCTTGGCGACAACAGAGTCGGGAAATTGCTCGATGCGAACGTTGTTGTTGGTCACCGCTGCGTTGTAGAACTCGCGCCGGTCGGCGATCGCTTCTTCGAGCGCCGAGATGCGCTCTAGCAGCTGTTGGAAGGATCTACTGGTCTTGAGATCCGGATAGGATGCGGCAACGGCAAAGATGCTGTCGAGTCCCGCGCGCAGCGTATTCTCGGCTACACCCACACCTTGCACGTCGCCCGTTTTCCGCGCGATCTGTGCGGCAGTACGTGCTTCCATCACCCGTTCGAGCGCCGCGACCTCGAAGTTCTTGTGCTGCTTACAAGTCTCTACGAGTTCGGGTAATTCATCGTGGCGTTGTTTCAACAGCACATCGATGTTTCTCCACGCCCGCCCGACCGCATGTTTCAACGCGACGAGGCCGTTATAGATCGTGACGGCGTAGATCACCCCGCCGACGACGACTCCCGTTAGAACGCACGATCCCACAGTTCCTGCTAGATTGGTCTCCACACCGCACCCCTCTTAAGGAATAGGCCAGGTCCTATTTTACTACCTGCGGCGGTGCCGTTTCCGAAGGATCTCTCTAGGCCGCCATGGCATCTGCCATAGCAGGCGCAACCGTTGGCCGTTTGCTCCTGCTATGACAGGCATTTAGGCCATTGTGACGACCGATTCAGACAACCCGGTAAGTTTTGCGCTGCTGCGAGGGGTTAGAGTCGGAATATCGCAATTTCCGCAGGCTAGGTCTTTAATTGAAGGCGATGAAACAGCCTCCCGCATTCAAATTCCACGAAACGTTCCCGCTCGGCGGTGACGAAACCGAGTATCGTCACGTCCCCAGCGCGCACGTGACCGAGGTCGAGTTCGAAGGGCGCACGGTGCTCAAGGTCGATCCGCAGGCGCTTACGGAAGTCGCGGCTCAGGCGTTTCGCGATTCCTCATTCCTACTGCGCGAGAACCATCTGCGCCAAGTTGCAGCGATCCTCGATGACCCGGAGGCCTCTGACAACGATCGCTACGTGGCGCTCACGATGCTGCGCAACGCCGAGGTGGCGGCCGAGGGTATTCTTCCATTCTGTCAGGACACCGGCACCGCGATCGTCATCGGCAAGAAAGGGCAGGGCGTTTGGACCGGTGCGAACGATGCGGAGTATCTCGCGCGCGGTGTCTATGACACCTACACCAAAGAGAATCTACGCTACTCGCAAAACGCCGCGCTCGACATGTACGAAGAGGTCAACACCGGAACGAACCTACCGGCGCAGATCGATCTGTACGCGACCGACTCCGATGCGTACGAATTCCTTTTCGTTGCGAAGGGCGGGGGGTCCGCGAACAAGACGTTCCTCTTTCAAGAGACCCGTGCGCTGCTCAATGCCGAAAGTCTTGATGAGTTCATCATCGAGAAGCTACACGCTCTCGGCACGGCGGCTTGCCCTCCGTACCATCTGGTCTTCGTCATCGGCGGCACTTCCGCCGAAGCCTGCCTGAAAACCGTCAAACTCGCGTCGACCAAGTATCTCGACACCCTGCCCACGTCGGGGAGCGAACGCGGCCAGGCGTTTCGTGATCTCGAAATGGAAAAGCGCGTACTCGAGCTTGCGCAAGAGTCGGGTATCGGTGCGCAGTTCGGCGGAAAATACTTTGCGCTCGACGCGCGTGTGATTCGTTTGCCGCGCCACGGTGCATCTTGCCCGGTAGGTGTAGGTGTTTCCTGCTCGGCCGACCGTAATATCAAGGCTAAGATAGACAAAGACGGTCTGTGGATCGAGAAGCTCGAATCGGACCCGGGCCGATTCATTCCCGATGAACTGCGCGTCATCAAGACCGAAGGGACGGTGGCCATCGATCTCAACCGTCCGATGAAGGAGCTTCTCGCCGAGCTATCGAAGCACCCCGTAACGACGCGCCTATCACTCACCGGCACACTGGTCGTTGCGCGCGACATCGCGCACGCGAAGCTGAAGGAACGCCTTGATTCCGGCCAAGGGCTTCCGGACTATTTCAAAGACCACGCCGTCTACTACGCCGGCCCCGCGAAGACGCCCGACGGTCTGCCTTCGGGATCCTTCGGTCCGACCACGGCCGGGCGCATGGATTCGTACGTCGACCAGTTTCAGGCCGCCGGCGGATCGATGATCATGCTGGCTAAGGGCAACCGCAATCGTGACGTCACTGCGGCGTGTAAGAAGCACGGCGGCTTCTATCTCGGGTCCATCGGTGGACCGGCTGCCATTCTGGCGAAAGACAGCATTACCCACGTCGAAGTGCTCGAGTATCCGGAACTCGGCATGGAAGCGGTGTGGAAAATTGACGTCGTCGACTTTCCAGCGTTCATCCTGGTTGACGACAAGGGCAACAATTTCTTCAATCAGCCGCTCACGCGGCCGGAGGTATGAGCGCGGCTGCGCTCCCGCGTCTAAGACTCTGTCGGGCGGCGTGCGACCATGAACGTAGTGCACATCGACAAGATCAGCTCATCGTTCTGATTGAGCAGCTCCATGCGTGAGATGACGATTCCGCGGTCGGGTTTGCTCCGAGACGCTCGCTTTTCGATGCAGCGCGCCGTTGCGTGCAGGCGATCTCCCACCCGCCCCGGCGCATGAATCCGGAGTTCGTCGAACCCCAGCGCTGCCAAAGCCGCCGTATGCTTCGGCATGTTCGTCCCGAACCACGATGTGATTGCGAACAGGTGCGCCGATGAGGCGACCAGGCCGCCGTAAAGGGTGTCTTTCGCGGCTGCTTCGTCGGTGTGCCAGGGCTGGGGGTCCCAACGTCGGCCGATCTCCACGATCTCGTCGCTCGTTAGCTCGTACTCGCCCTGGAACTGCTGTTCCTCATCGACCACGAAGTCTTCGAAGTACTGAATCTCTTTCATCTAGGTGGTGGTGCTCGGTCCGATGTACGCTCAGCGCTCCGCTTGAGTCGCGTTCGATGTTTCAATGGTGCTATGACCGATGACTTTGAGCAACTGGCCGACCGTGTCGCCGAGCACGCGCGGAAGCAAATCCCGCAAGCGCTCGATCGATTGCGCGACTATCTAACAATCCCGGCTATCTCCTGCGAGCCCGGACATGCCGACGACGTGGCGCGTTTGGCGAGGCGGGTCCGCGACGACCTTCTTGCCTTGGGCTTCGAGGATGCGCGGGTCTTGACGATCGACGGTGCGTTGCCGTTGGTGGCGGCCGAGCGCTCGGCGGTCGGTGCCGGGCGGCCGACGGTTCTGATTTACGGCCACCTCGATCTCCAGCCGGTAGCGGGCGAGAACTGGAGCAGCAATCCGCATGAGCCTACCACGCGCGATGGGCGCCTGTACGCGCGCGGCGCTGCCGATGATATGGGCGGCTGGGTTTCGCACCTGGTCGCACTCGCCGCTTGGATCGAAGTCGCTGGGGAACTCCCGGTCAACGTCCGCCTCGTGATCGAGGGGGAGGAAGAAATCGGATCACCAAACCTGGAAGCCTACATGGACGCCTATCCCGAGGTGTTCGAGGCCGATGTGATGGTTCTGACCGATTGTGAGAATCCCTCGACCGACATCCCCGGACTCACCGTATCGCTGCGCGGCTTGTATGAGGTCGAGGTCGTCTGTGAAGCATTGCAGTCGGATGTGCACTCCGGGTTGTGGGGCAACGCGGCACCCGATCCCGGCAACGCTCTTGTGATTCTGCTGGCGCGGCTGCTCGACGACGACGGTCGTATGCGCATTGGTCGCATGGAGGTACCGGAGTCCTGGCGCGAAGCGGTTGCCGACATTCCTCTTGGCGACGGTGTCGTGCGCGATGGTGCGCGCCTGAGATCCGACGTGGACCCGTTGCCGGGGCGCGGCCGACCGACGGCGGAGTGGCTGTGGCGCCAGCCTGCCGTGACCGTGCTTTCGACTACGTTGCCGCGCCAAGAGAACCAGAAGAATGCGATCAGGGCGCGAGCGTCGGCGACGTTGTCGGTGCGGCTGGCGCCTGGGCAGCGGCACGATCAGATGCGGGCGTTGTTGGAAGAGGTCTTGTTGGCCGATTCGCCCGGCGGTGTGGCTGTGTCGCTCGTGGATTGCCCCGGTCGCGCCGAATCCTGGCTGTACGAACCGAAGGGACCGGCGTTTGAGGCAGCGGATCGCGCGTATCGCACAGCGTGGGGGTGCCCGCTGGTGCAGATCGGCATCGGTGGGTCCATTCCCTTCGTTGCACTATTCGGGCGTCGATTTTCCGATTTACCGCTCATTCTGAACGGCGTCATGGATCCGCGCACCGGTGCGCATGGGCCGGATGAATCGATGGATCTCGGCGTGTTTGAGAAAGCGGTGATCGCCAACGTGCATCTGCTGGCCGAGTTGGCCCGGTGAGTGACGGGCCCCGCCGGCTATCTCGTCAGACGGGTGAGAATGCGATCGACGAGTTGCGCGAAGACGTCTTCGAGGTCGGACGCGTCCGGCGTGTCATAGACGTCGGATGCGGCCACGTTGCCGAGCGCGACTGTATAAATCGTGTAGCCGGAGAGGCGAATCATTTCGACCCCCCCGTTCGGTGTTGGCCGGGTGACCATTTGGTGACACTCGTTCGCAGTGAGCGATGCCATTCGTTGCGAGTGATTCGGCGGCTCCAGCCCCCCAAGCGAGGGGGGGGGGTCGAATACACCACACGGTGCGGGGTATTGGTGCGTTTACGGTCTTGAATTGAGCTGCGCAAATGGGAAAAGTGAGACTGGCATAGAAGTGAGGATGCGCTGTACGCAGACATGCTCTGCATATCCACCATTAGCTAGTTTCTTGCAGCCGCCCATCGCGCAATTAGATGGCCGTCGAGGAGTCCTGATCTTGATCCAGCGAATCCGGCAGCACTTGCTTGCCTACGCTTTGCTATCGGTTGCTGCGCTTGCCGTGTGCGCGCAGGAAGCGCACGCCTCTCACTGTGATATCGACGCAGAGTTTGGCAGCTGGGATAGCTCGCCGCAGGACTTGCCTACAGGCCGCGCAGAGAACACGGCTGCGATCCTTACGTTTGGTGGCAATCCTTACGTCTTCATGATGGGGCAGTTGGGGACCAACGTCGTTGCGCGATACGACGTCGTTGGGGACAGCTGGAGTCTCAGCTCCGACGGGGGCTCCGCCGGGGTGCCGCCCAATAAGCCTCCAGCGCTCGTCTCGTCGCTTACCGGCGACCACAAGAAAGCGATCAAAGTCGGTGACGTAATCATCCTCATGGGCGGTGTTCGTGACTTCGATACTACAGTCTGGACCTATGACGGTAGCAGCACGCCCGTGCGGCGTTCCAATATCGGCTGCTCGGGATCCTCGACGAGTTGCAGTGACGAACTACATATTGGTGCGTTCGCATTCGCTGATATGGACGGTCAGGTCTACACCGCAGGCGGCCTTTGTGACACGACGGATCTCGATAGCCACAACTGCACCTGCAATGGTGTGGTCGGCGGCACTAGCGGCGATTGCGCCAGCAATATTCTCGACGGTGAGAATACCGATCGCGCGTTTCGCTACGATCCGGTTGGAGACGATTGGTTTCCGATCGCCGACATGCCCATAGGTGTCGATCACGCATCTGGGGCCGCATTCCGCGGCAAATTCTACGTAATCGGCGGCCGCCAGTGCGGTACTGATACAGCTGCGTGCGGTGTGCGCGACCACGTACAGATTTACAACCCCGCCAACAACACGTGGTCGTTTGGAACGCCGTTGCCTGAAGCCTGCTCGGGTATGGGCCCGGCAGTTGTGATGAACGAGCGTCTCTATGTCTTCGGCGGCGAAGGCGGCTCGTGTACGAAGAGGGCGGTACAAGAGTACGATCCTTTGAGCGATACTTGGCGCACGCTGACCCCGATGCCGGATTCGCATTACGGTATATCGCCGATGCGTGTTGGTCTGCAGACCGACGGCGTTCCCGACGACGTCTACGTGTTCGGCGGTAATCCCGGCGCCAACAACCAGAAAGTACTCAGCTTCTCGCTCGGCTGCGAAGTGGAGACTGATCTATGTACTGGAGTGACTTGCGAAGATTCTGATCCCTGCACGCTCGACTCTTGCGATCCGGGAACCGGCGACTGCGTGTTCGACGGTGGCGGCTGCTCACTTGGCGATCTGGACAATGATGGTATCGGCGATTCTCTCGATCCGTGCCCGAACGATGCGCGTAACATCTGTGCGGGCCCGATCGCGATCGACGGTGCCGGTGGCGATGCGATTCGCTTTAACGCCAATGTTTCATCCGCCGAATGCAGCGGTTCCAAAGTGGATTGCAACGGCGACACATGGAACGCCGACTTCGGTTACAACCAATCAGCGAAGGCCAGCAGCTGTAATCTGAATGGTGGTGGCGAGTCCTGCGTGATCAGTGGCATCAGCACACTATTCGGCTGTAACAACGAAGCGACCGAAGATCTATTCCAGTGTGAACATTCGGATCGTAAGCCTTCGCCGGATCTCAGCTATAGCTTCGATGTGCCCAACGGCAACTACGTCGTGAACCTGTACTTCGCCAACACGTACACCGGTACCACCGATGTCGGCGATCGGGTCATGGACATATACGCCGAAGGGGCACTGCGCTACGACGATTTCGATCAGGTGGCTGCGGCAGGGGCGAGCGCGCGGGCAGTGGTGCGCGCAATGGTAGTCGTCGTCTCCGATGGTAACGGGCTGCAGTTCCGGTTCGATCGAGAGACCCAATCGCCGGCGTTCAAGGCGGCCGAAGTGCGGGTGTTCGTATCGGTGTCTTCAACGAGTACAACGTTAGGACCGACGACGACGCTTGCTCCGACGACCACGACTTCGACGACCACGACTTCGACGACCACGACTTCGACGACCACGACTTCGACGACCACGACTTCGACGACCACAACTTCGACGACCACGACTTCGACGACCACAACGACTACCGCCACCACGACAACGACGCTGCCTCCGGAATGCTCGATAGCGGCCGATTGCTCGGATGGCGTGACGTGTACGACCGATGTTTGTATCGCCGGCGATTGTGCAAACGTTGACGCTTGCCCGTTTGGCGAGTTCTGCAACCCGGCCTCCGGAAGCTGCGAAGCTACGAGCGACATCGACAACGACGGACTCGACGTGGCGATCGATCCCTGTCCGTTAGAGGCCCTCAATCATTGCGCCGGGCCGGCGGTGGTTGACGGAGCCACGGGTGACGAGATCCGGCTGAACGCGAACGTCTCAAGTTCGGAGTGCTCCGGTTCGAAGGTCGACTGTAACGGCGAACTATGGCACGCGGACTTCGGGTACAACCAGTCGGCGAAGGCGGCTACGTGCAATCTCGACGGTGGCGGTGAAAGCTGCGTGATCGCTGGAATTTTCGACATCTTCGGGTGCGAAGACGAAGAGACGGAAGACCTCTTTCAATGCGAGCACGTCGATCGAAAACCGGCACCGGATTTAGCCTACGACTTCGACGTGCCGAACGGTTCATACGTTCTCAATTTGTTCTTCGCGAACACGTACGACGGTACTACCGACGTTGGCGATCGTATCTTCGATATCTTTGTAGAAGGCGTCCAAGTGGCGGCGGCGTTCGATCAGGTCGAAGCCGCCGGTGGGAGTGGCGTTGCCGTGGTGCGCTCGTTCCTCGTCGATGTGGACGATGGTGACGGTTTGAGCATGTATTTTGACCGTCGCAAACAGAGCCCGACCGTCAAGGCGATCGAGCTACGCGAGAACACGGGCGGGTCCGGGACTACCACGACCACGTTGGCGCCGACGACCACGACGACGCTGGCACCGACTACCACGACCACGTTGGCGCCGACGACCACGACGACGCTGGCACCGACTACCACGACCACGTTGGCGCCGACGACCAC
>Ga0315338_1000775_pt1 | contig 56180 bp, 41 predicted proteins | sample ASW8metaG_FD_204518 | JGI IMG/M metagenome (GOLD analysis project Ga0315338, IMG submission 204518) | Ammonia-oxidizing marine archaeal communities from Monterey Bay, California, United States - ASW #8 | ecosystem: Environmental > Aquatic > Marine > Coastal | place: USA: California | collected... | reverse complement strand
TCGCCGTCTCTTTCGCGGTGCGGCGCGCCGCCGATCCCGACACCATTACCGCCGCCGACATCGAGAGCGTCGCCGCCTACTTTCTGACGCGAACGAAGTCGGTGCGAAAGCGTCTGTCTCGCGAATGCCGCAAAGATCTCTTCGACGAGGCGACCGACTATGAGACCCATCGTGACAGGACGCTCGCCCTCTCCCCGTTCGTCGCCGGTGCGTATCGCCAGTGGCTGCGGGAGAAGGACTTCTACGCGATCCGCGAGCTGTGGACTTTGTACACTCGCGCTGCCGCACGTTTCGAAACGCTCAAGACTTCGCGCGCCGCGCTCGATTTCACGGATGTCCTGATCCGGGCCGTCGCCCTTCTCGAGAAACGCGGCGAGTTCTCGGAGAGTCGGTTCCGCCTCGAGTCCCGCTACCATCACCTGCTCATCGATGAGTTCCAGGACACGAACGAAGTGCAATGGCGACTCGTCCAGGCGCTCATCGCTTCGTGGGGAGAAGGTCAAGGACTCGTGCAGGAGACGATCTTGGCCGAGCAAGCCGCGGGCAGCGGCACGGGTAAGCTTGCCGAGCCGACCCTCTTTCTCGTCGGCGATCGCAAGCAATCCATCTATGGGTTTCGCGATGCTCGAGTCGAGATTCTCGACAACGCTTCACGCCGGCTCCTCGGGATCCGAAAGAAAGGCGGGCGCAGGCTCTCGCTGTCGACGAGTTTTCGCGCGTCGGGGGAGCTTCTCTCGTTTCTGAACGACTTCTTCGATGAGCTACCGAAAGTCGAGCGCGAGCTCGAATGGTCGTTCCAATACGAGGACGGCGACCACTTTCCGATTGCCGGTAGCGGCCACCAGTCGCGTCCGGTCGGGATCGCCGTGGGAAATGACGTCGCGGAGGTGGCCAATGCCGTGGCCGACGAAGTCGTGCGCGTGTTGACGGAGGAAGGCCGGCGGCCGAAGGATGTCGCGATCCTCTTCAGGAGCCGCTCGTCCTACCGGGTCTATGAAGAGGCGCTCGCCCGGCGGGGTGTTCCCACTTATGTCTACCGAGGACTCGGCTTCTTCGACTCGCCGGAGGTACGAGACCTCGCCGCGCTGGTCCGCTTTCTCGCCGAGCCCGCGTCGGAGCTTCGCGCCGCGGAGCTTTCGCGCTCGCGCTTCGTCTCGTTGGCGGACGAATCCCTCGTCAAGATCGCGAGCGGCCGCGACCGGCCCATAGCGAGATGGCTGTCCTCCGGCAAGAGCGACGCGCTTCAGACGCTACCGGTCGCGGAGCGCAAACGGGCCGCGCGGGCCGCCGAACGGGTCCCGCGATGGGTATCCTGGGTCGACCGGATGCCGCCGGCCGACCTGTTGGAGAGGATTCTTGCGGATTCGGACTACGCCCTGTGGTTCCGGGACGAAGAGCAGAGCTGGGAGAACTTGAAGAAGATTCTCGAGATGGTACGCCGCGCGCAAAATCGTGGGTACCTGACCTTGTCTCGGCTCGCGGACTATTTGGAGAGCGCATCGACCGAGGACGAGTCGGAGGCGGTGCTAGAGGCCGTCGACGCCGTCAACCTCATGACCGTCCACGCGGCCAAGGGACTCGAATACGATACGGTATTTCTCGTCAACCTCCACAAACACACCCGACGGGATACGTCCTTGCCACGGATCCGCGAGTTCGCCGACGGGCGCATCGGCGTCAGTGCGCTCGCCGCGGAAGAGCCGTCGGATGAGCCCAACCGCATCTTCGAGGAAGAGAAACGTCTGCTCTACGTTGCGATGACTCGCGCGCGACGCAACTTGAACATATCGAGCGTCATCGATCCAAGTTCAGAGTCCGACCGGAGTCTTCTGCGACTCTTGCCAGACTCGATGAAGGCGACTCTGACGGAAGCCCTCGACTCCAAGCGAGATGAGTTGGCGTGGAAGCGGCATCGCGTCCGTGTGCTCCGAGCGACGCCGAGCCCGACAGGCGACTACTTGCCCGAACGCCCCGAGACGTCCTACCGACTCGCCCTCGAGCCTTCGAACGCATCGACCGCGCCCGTGTTGATCTCGGAGCCTTCCGCGCCGGAGCGCGCTCCGCTCCCGCTCGAGGCTCTGCGCGACATCGGAGAGGTACACGCCATGGTTCCGTTCACGTTCCGGAACGGACCACGGATGAGACGAGGGACGTTCGACGCTATTGCCGTTGGCGCCGAGGTCGTTACCGTTTTGTACGGTGAGCCCGTAGCACCTTCCTCGGTGCAGCTCGCTTTGAGAGCGGCACGAGCGCTATTTCCCGAACATAGGATCGAAGGCAGGGTCTTCGACGCGGGGGGTGGTCATGAAGAGGTCGCTCTCACCCCGGACGACGAGCCCTCCGAGCAGCTCCCGCTTTTCTGAGTCGTCAGCTGCCGACAGCGAGACTAGCGATCAGCTGCTCCGCGACGTAGTCGATCTGCGCGTCCGTGAGCTCCGGATAGACGGGTATGGCCAGCGTCTCCGCGGCGGCCTTCTCGGACTCGGGAAAGTCACCGGGGCCGTAGCCGAGGGGCGAGAAACACGGCTGTTGATGCAAGCTCAACGGGTAGTAGACCTCGCAGCCGACACCGTGGTCGAGGAGGTACTGCTTGCTCTCGGATCGCTGCGGAAGACGAACGGTGTACTGATTGTAAATCGTCTCGTTGGTGTCGCGAATGACGGGAGTGACGATGCGCTCGTGCTCCGCGAACAAAGAATCGTAGCGCGCCGCGTGGCGGCGTCGCGCTTCGTGCCATTCGTCGAGATGAGCGAGCTTCACCAGGAGCGCCGCCGCCTGGATCGTATCGAGGCGGAAGTTGCCGCCGACGCTCTCGTGGAGATATTTCTCGGCTTCACCGTGCTGGCGACACGCGGCAAGGCGCCGACCAAGAGCTTCGTCCGCCGTTACGACCATCCCTGCGTCACCCACCGCTCCGAGATTCTTGGACGGGTAGAAGCTGAAGCAACCGATGGTCCCCATCGAGCCCGCCGGACGTCCGCGATAGCGCGCGCCCAGGGACTGCGCCGCGTCCTCGATGACGAAGAGCCCGCGCCGGCTCGCGATCTCGAGAATGGGATCCATATCGGCCGTCTGTCCGAAGAGATGGACCGGCACGATGCCCCGAGTCTTCTCCGTAATCGCCGCCTCGATCCGAGACGCGTCGATGTTGTAGGTGTCGGGCTCGATATCCACGAAGACCGGCGTAGCGCCTAGGCGCCAGATCGTGCTCGCCGTGGCGAAGAACGAATAAGGCGTCGTGATCACCTCGTCGCCCACACCGACACCGAGCGTCATCAAGCTCATCAACAACGCGTCGGTCCCGCTCGAGGCGCCGACGGCGACAGGACTCTGGCAGTAAGCAGCGATCTGCTGCTCGAGCGCCGCAACTTCCGCTCCGTTGATGAAGCGCTGGCCGGAGAAGACGGCGTCGACCGCCTCCCGCATCTCGGGCTCGAGAGTTCTGTACTGCGCTTTCAGGTCGAGGAGAGGCACATGCATCGGTCGAGGCGTCATGGTACGCGAGTTCCCGGCGTCAAAGAAACGAACGACGGCCGCGCCCTAGAATATAGCGCGGCGCATCCTCGCAGCCGATCGCGCCATGACGCGGAACGGAGCCGTTCTCGGCGACGACGCGACTTCGGTTACCGGCTGTGGTATATCGAAGCTCAGTTTGGAGGATCCATGACACCTTCTCGTCCCTATCGAGCCGCGTCTATCGCGCTTACGTGCTGTGTCGCAATCACTACGGCGTGCGCCCCGGAGGCTCGTCGAGAAGAGTCGAGCGACGTGCTCGCGATCGTGAACGCGGCGCTCTATCCGGTGAGCTCGGAGGCTATCGAGAACGGAACGCTCCTGGTCGAGGATGGCAGGATCACCGCACTCGGCAGCGACGTGGACGTGCCTTCGGGCGCGCGCGTGATTGACGCTCGAGGAGCGTCAGTGATTCCGGGGCTCGTGGAGAGCCATTCACATATGGGCTTCAAACAGCTCAACATTCCGTCCACCGGCCGCAACAACAACGAGCTCTCGGAGCCGATAAACGCGCAGGTGCGCGCGATCGACGGGCTGAACTCGAACGACGCGGCGTTCACGCTGGCATTGGCGTCGGGTGTGACGACGATGAACATCACAACGGGCAGCCGCAGCCCGAACAGCGGCCAGGCCGTCGTCGTCAAGCTTCGAGGCGGTACGGTATCCGACATGTTTCTCGCTCACGGCGGCATGAAGTTCGCGATGCGCGCGGACGGTGAGTTCTCGAACTTCCCCGACACCGTCGACGGCGTCTATGAGCTCCTCGTGTCGCATTTGCGCTCGGCACGAGACTACGTCGAGGCGGGAAGCGCGGCCGCGGACTCGGGGGAGAAGCCGCCGGCACGAGACTTGACGCACGAGGCCTTCGCCAAGCTGCTCAGCCGTGAGTGGGTCGTGGGCGTCCACACGAGCGACAAGCTCGGCATGGAACATGCGATAGCGCTCAAAAAGGAGTTCGGGCTCGACCTCTACATCCACCATGGACGCAACACGGATGAGCTGGTGGACGAGCTCGTCGAGGCGGAGGTGCCTGTCAGCTTCGGTCCGATCTTGCCGTTCATGGGAACGGAGAACCCGAGGGTCCTGGGCCCGGTCCGCCTCGCCGCGGCCGGTGGGGTCGTCGCGTTTCATGCGGACCATCCCGACGCTCATCAGTATTTCTTGCGCCACGCGGCGACGATGTTCGTGAGGAAGGGCATGTCTCGGTCCGATGCGCTGCGCGCGTTGACGTTGAACCCGGCCAGCCTTTTTGGCCTCGACTCACGGATTGGAAGTCTCGAGCCCGGAAAAGACGCGGACTTCGTCTTCCTCGAGGGTCCACCCCTCGAGTTCGAGAGCCTCGTGAGCCGCGTCTTCATCGACGGCGTCGAAGTCTTCAACCGCGCAACGGGCGACAACGTCTTTGGACAGCGCGTCCCGGAGGGCTGGTAGATGCTGAGACTCATCGCGGTTCTCGCGTCGGTGATGGTGGTCTCTCAAGCGCGTGCACAAGACGCGCCGGTCGTCATCCGTGGAGGCACCATCTTGACGGGCGACGGCACCGTGATCGAAGGCGGCGACCTCGTGTTCTCCGGTGGCAAGATCGACGCGGTCGGCACCGATATCCCTGCCCCCCCGGGGGCGTCCGAGATCGACGCTTCCGGACAGTTCGTGACGCCGGGCTACATCGATGCGTACTCGCATATCGGGCTCGACGGACGACAGCGTTGGACGCGCGAGAGCTTGATGGCTCCGTCACGCCGCCTCTCGTTATCACTCCCGCCGACCGCCGAGTCCGAGTGGTTACGGGCGGGGACGACGACGGTCTATGTCAGCCCGGGTGCGGAGAACCTCGTCGGAGGCTTGGGGACGATCGTGAAGCTGACCGGCGCGCCCCTCGAAGAAGACGCCGCTCTGAGCATGTCCTACGGGGAGACAGCGCTCCGCACTTTCGCCGCGCCGACGACACGACAAGGCATGGTCGGCATCGTGCGGCAAACACTGGTCAATGCGCAGGAGGACGGTATCGCTGGTGAAGACGGCCGGGTCTTCGCGCAGATCTTGTTCGAGTCGCTTCCGACGCGCATGCACGTCAACACGCCGGACGATATCCTGACGGCGCTGAGGCTCGCGGTGGAGTTCGATCTCGAGCTCATACTCGATGCGGCCGCAGGAGCACACGTCGTCGCGGGCGATATCGCGAGCGCGGGCGTTCCCGTCGTCGTCGGCCCCACGATCGTAGGCCTTGGTGACGGAGGACCGTATGAGGGCTTCGCGCACACGCCGGCCAATGCGGCGATCCTGGCCGAGTCCGGGGTCGCCATCGCATTCGGCACCGGAGACGCTGGGCGAGGTCGAGCGGTCGCCATGGAGGCCCTCGTCGCGAAAGCACATGGGCTGAGCGCCAACGACGCGCTCGTGGCCTTGACCGCAGGTGCCGCCACGATACTCGGTGTCTCGGACCGTATCGGCACGCTTGCTCCCGGAAAAGACGCCGATATCGTTGTTTGGTCGGAAGAGCCGGTGACGACGTGGGCCGAGACTCGGGTCGTGATCGTGGACGGTGAAACAGTATTCACGCGCTAACGTATAGACTTAGGTATGACGGTTTCGGTGTCTCCGCTGGAGCGCGCGTCCGAGAAGCGCTACCCCGCCTGGACCCTCTATGCCCGCGCGCTGACCGGCAATAGCCGGGATGCCGAGAGCCTCGTCCGACGGGCGGTGCGGGAGACGTCTCGTAACCGCGCCTCCGAGGCCGAAGCGCACGCGGACGTGCTCCAGGCGATCCGTCAACAAGCTCTCGACAAGGAGCGGCCAGCACCCAGCGTCCTCACGCAGCTGAAGGACGACTTGGAGGCGACGACCCTGAGGGTCCATCGAAGGCTTCGCTTTCTTCCCAAGCTCGAGCGGCGGGCGATCCGCATGGTCGTCCTCGCGCGGCCGGCCAAGTCGGTACCGGAGGCGGCGCGCAGGCTTCGAGTGTCGGAGGAAAAGCTGACCGACGTGCTCGAGGCGGCGCTGATGGAGCTTTCCGCAGCGGGCCATGGCGGTTTCCATCGTGAGCACGTCGTGTTTGCGGAGCTGAACGGATTCGTGTCCGGCGCGCTCTCGGGCGACGAAGCCCGTGCCGTGAAGTCCCATGCGAGCGAGTGCTCGTTTTGCGGGAATCGTCTCGGCACGATGATGTTGCTGAAGTCGCACACCGCCGCTCAGGCGCGGATTCCATGGTTGAACCGCGGCCAGCGACGCACCGGCGGCGCCCTCGTCGCGATGCTGGCGCTCGCGCTTTGTGGGTTCGCGGCGGACGCGCTGTGGCCGAACCCCTGGGCGGCGCACGCGACCGAGGAGACGGTACCGCAGTGGTTCCATGATTTCTTTTATGGAAACGACCGCGGCTTGGACCCGAGCGGCGCGTCGACCGGGCTCGCACATATCGTACGCGGCGAGCTCGACCAAGCCATCGAGGTCCTCTCGCCACTCGCGAGGGGCCCCGAATCGACGCCGGAATTGCGTGCCTATCTCGGGATCGCCCGCTACCTGGATGGGGACAGCTCGCGTCGCACCGTGCGCCTGCTCGAGGAAGGCACCCGCTCGAACCGCGCGGGAAGACTTTCCCGTTGGTATCTCGCCAGTACACTCCTTACCCGACGCGACGTCGATGGCGCACGAAGTGAGCTAAAAGCACTCGCCTCCACGAGCGATTGGTTCGGCCGCGCCGCCGAGCAATTGCTCGAGGCGCTCGACGACGCCTCCAAAGACGACATCGCTGCGTGAAAATTGAGCTCGAGGGAAATCGTTTGAGTGGGTTCCGGCGGCCATGGATCGCAATCGCGGCAGCGCTCGTGGCGACGAGTCTCTCCGCGCAGCCGAGTCCCGACTTCCGACTAGAGGAGGCGACGATCGGCGACGTCCACCGGGCGCTCGAATCGGGGGCCCTCACGTGTCGCGCCCTCGTGGGCCATTACCTGGATCGCATCGAGGCATACGACAAAGACGGGCCTGAGCTCAATACCGTCCAGACGTTGAACCCTCGCGCGCTCGATGAAGCGGCGGCGCTCGACGCATCGTTCCAAGCCTCGGGCTTATCGGGGCCTCTTCATTGCGTCCCGGTGCTCCTCAAGGATCAGGTCGAGACGAGCGACATGGAAACGAGCTATGGCTCAGAGCTGTTCCAGGATTTCATCCCCCAGCGCGACGCGACGATCGTCCTGAAGATGAAGCAAGCCGGCGCGATCATCTTGGCCAAGACAACGATGGGCGAGTTCGCATCGCGCTATGTGGGCTCCGCATTCGGCATCATCAGAAACGCCTACGACCCGACCCGTAATCCGAGCGGCTCCTCGGGAGGCACGGCGAGCGGCATCGCCGCGAACTTCGGCCTCGTCGGGATCGGCGAAGACACCGGCGGCTCGATAAGAGGACCCGCCGCCGTCACGAGCCTCGTGGGGCTCAGACCCACGGTGCCGCTCGTAAGCCGCTTCGGAATGATGCCGGCGACACCGGCGACGGATACGCTCGGACCGATGACCCGCACCGTCACCGACGCCGCGATCTTGCTCGGGGTCATCGCCGGCTACGACGAGAACGACGCGTTGACCTCTTACGCTGTCGGGCGCGTACCCGACTCTTATTCGAGCGAGCTAACCACCGACGGCTTGGCCGGTGCACGGATTGGTGTCCTGCGCGCACCCATGGACGACAAGACCGATCCGACATCGGAGGACTACCGGAAAGTACGGGTCGTCATCGACGCGGCCATTGCTGCTCTCGAGGAGGCAGGAGCCGTCCTCGTCGATCCGGTCGTCCTCGACAAAGCCGAGGCGTCCTTTGAGGCTCTTCAGAGCGGAGACTTCGGCACCGAGAACGAGACCGACGCCTATCTGGCGCAACATCCAAACGCTCCGTACAAGTCGTTCTCGGAGATCCTGCTCACCGGCAAGGTCACCCCGTGGCGGGCGAGCGGGCTCATCAAAGCGGTGGGAAAGCCTCTCGAACATCCACACTACTTGCCGGTGCTGCTCGCTAGAGACGCCCTTAGACTCTCAGTCATGAAAGTGATGGCCGAGCACGAGCTCGAAGCTCTCGTCTACGCAACGTTCGACCACCAAACGACGCCGATCGCTCACGACGCACTCACGAATGCGGACACCGAGGACCGCTACGGCCTGGGAAGCAACCGAGCTCTGAGCCCGGCGACCGGGCTACCCGCGCTCACGTTGCCCGCGGGATTCACGAGTGACGGACTTCCCGTCGGCCTCGAGCTCCTCGGGCGAGCCTTCACCGAAGCCACTCTCTTGAAGCTCGGCTACGCCTTCGAGCAGGCGACCCACCATCGCCGTCCACCGGCGACCACACCGCCGCTGGCCTCCGAGCCGCGCTAACCAGCTGAAATAGAACGAAACCAAAGGGACCGGTCCCTCTCTCGTCAGTCGTAGTAGGCGGGTGATTTGCGCAGCGTCTTCCACTGCGCCGGGTCGTGCCCATAGATCAAGAGTGCATCCTCGTCTCTCGCGAGGTCGAGGAGCCGTTTGGCGGAGGTCCGGACCAGGGCCTCGTCCCAGGCGCCCGAGTAGCGGTCTTCTTCGATTTCTTGCGTGCGATTGATTGCATCGCCGGTGAGGACGATGGTCCCGGTGTGCTGCAGTCGTAGCATCAAGGACAGGTGCCCCGGAGTGTGGCCCGGGGTGAGTAGAAGCCGGACACCGGGAAAGATCTCGCGGTCGGCTTCGATGGGAACGTAGTCGGCATTCTCCGGCCACTCCATCCTCTGCACCGGTAGAAAGTAGCGCGGCCGCTCCATCTGTAGCTCTGCCGCACCAATATAGATTCGGGCGTGCAAGAACTCGTCAATCCGTCCCACATGATCGATATCGCCGTGAGTGAGGACCAGATGCGTGATGTCGGAAGGCGCGAGTCCGACTCTTTCGAGTTGCGGCGCGGGGCTCTGCTCGCGAGTGAGCTCCAAGATCCGCCCAAACGAGTCGAGGTCGTCGTCCGCAACGGCTTTGGCCCGATCCTCTTCGTACCAACGCGGGAATCCCGTATCGACGAGAATTTTCTCGCCCGTGGGGGTCTCGATCAAATAGCCGGGGATACCGATGATGCGGCCGTTCTCGTGAACTTGAAACAGCCCGAAATCGAGGATCGTGAGTCGCAAGCTAGAGGGCAGCATCGATCGAGACCTCAGAACAGATATGGGTAGGCGTTCTCGTGTTTGAGCAAACGTATCTTCGTGTCGACGCCGCCATCGCCGGAGAAGCCGCCGAGCCCCTTGGCGGACAGCACGCGATGACACGGGATCAAGATCGGGATCGAGTTCGATCCGCACGCGTTGCCGAGCGGCTGGGGCGAGGTATCGAGCTCCGTCGCTAGCTCACCATAGGTCCTCGTCTCTCCGAACGGAATCGCACTCATCGCCAGACACACGCGGCGCTGGAATTCTCCCCCGGCCGGAGCGAGCGGAAGCTCGAACGTTCGCAGCGTTCCTTCGAAATAGGCGGCGAGCTGACGGACGGCCTCCGTGAGCAAAGGTGTCGAAGGTGCGCGCTCCGGGCAGCTCCACAACAGCCGGACGATACTGTCCTCTTCCTCGACGACACCGAGCCTGCCGAGCTCCGTGTCCACGCTCGCCGTCGGCATCCGGCTAGTCGACCCAGCCGGTTTGCAGCAGGTAGCGCGCGATCAAGCTGTAGACGTGGAGGGTCGTTCCCTCCCCTTCTCGAATCGCGTGCGAGCGGTTCGGGTAGGCCATGAAATCGAACGGCTTGCCGAGCGCAACGAGCCGGTTCACGAGAAGCTCGCTTCCCTGATAGTGCACGTTGTCGTCACCCGTTCCGTGGACCAGCAAGAGCTTTCCCTTCAGGCCTTCCGCGAAATTGATGGGCGAGCCGACGCGATAGCCTTCCTCGTTCTCTTGCGGCAGTCCCATATAGCGCTCTTGATAGATGGTGTCGTAGAGCCTCTGGTCGGGGACGGGCGCGACCGAGATACCGACGTGAAAGAGCTCCGGGAATCGGAACATGGCATTCAGCGTATTGGAGCCGCCCCCGCTCCAGCCCCAGATCGCGACACGGTCCGCATCGACATAGTCGCGTTCGGACGCGAGCGCGGTGACCGCCGCCGCTTGGTCCTTCGATGACAGATCGCCGACCGTCCCGTAGACGACCTTACGCCACGGGGCTCCTTTGGGCGCGGGTGTTCCGCGATTGTCGATGCTCGCCACGATAAACCCCTCCGCCGCGAGCGCTCGATGGAACAACGAGCGCGCGCCGAACCAGCGATTCAGCACGGTTTGGCCGGCGGGCTCTCCGTAGACATAGATCAAGAGCGGGTACTTTTTCGTGGGGTCGAAGTCCGCCGGTTTGAGCATCCACGCATCGAGCTCGACGTCCGGCTCGATCTCGACGCGAAACATCTCGACCGGATTGGAAGCGATGTCGGCGACGAGCTCGCGTAGCTCCGCGTTGTCTTCGAGGGTGCGTACCACCGAATGGTCCGGCAAGCTCACGAGCTCCACTCGTGGCGGCTCGTCGTAGCTCGACCGGGTGTGAAAGGCCCACTCTCCGCTGGGCGCCAGATCGTAGTCGTGCGTGCCCGGCATTCCCTCCGGCGTCAACCTCTCGGGAGGAGAATCACCCGACACCGGAGCTCGATACAAGTAGCGCTCGGTGGCATTGTCGGGCGACGCAACAAAATAGAACCACGAGCCGGAGGGGTCCGGACCGAGCGGGGCAATCACGTCGCCGTCGAAGCGCGTGATCAAGCGAGGGTCACCGCCATCCCTGGGTACCGCATAGGCATGTCGGTAGCCGTCGCTTTCGCTCATCCACAACAGCTCGTCTCCACCGCCGAGCCACTCCATGCGGCTGACGACCTCGACCCAGCTGTCGTTCTTGTCTTGATGGAACGCCTCGACCTCGCCGGTCGTGGGGTTTCCTAGCAGCACATCGTTCGTGTTCTGGTATCGATTCAGGTGCTGCAGCACGACGCTCGAGTCATCTGCCCACTCCATGCGCGCGATATAGGTGTTGCGAGAATCGCCCGGGACGTCGAGCCAGGTGGTCTCCCCTGCGGCAGCACTCACGATCCCGATCCGCACCGCGGAGTTCGTCGTTCCCGCTTTCGGATAGGGAATGTCGATCAAACGCGGATAGATATCATCCGTGTTGTTGATGAGCGCGAAGTTACCGACGCCGGTCGCATCGAAGTTCCAAAAAGCGATCCTTCTGCCGTCGGGACTCCATCGGAAACCGTCGCGGACGCCGAACTCCTCCTCGTAGACCCAATCCGAGGTTCCGTTGATGGTCGTGCTCGACCCGGTCGCGGTCAGGGGCGTGACTTCCCCGGTGGCGACGTCTTCGACGTAAAGATCGTTGTGAACGACGTAGGCGACTCGCGTCCCGTCCGGAGAGAATTTCGCGAACATCAAGGACGACGGTGGTGCGACGCCTCCGAGCTTTCGCCACGCACGAGTCTCGAGATCCAACACCCAGTAGTCCCCACGCGTGTTCTGGCGCCACACACGTTCGGTGTTGGTAAACAGGAGCAGCCGCTCTCGGTCGTCCGACCATACGTAGTTATCGACCGATAGCGGACTCGTCGCGCCCGGCGGCATGCGCGCCTCGGCGGAGACGAGGATCTCGCGCTGACCCGAAGCGGTGTCGTAGCGCACGATATCGCGCGCGTCTTCGACGGATTCTGACGGCTCTACCGTCGTGTAGAACGTCCCACCGTCGAGCCACCGGGCCGGACCGAACGTCTTCGCATCGAACACGCGTTCTTCGAAAATACGCCTGAGCCGCTCCTCTAGATCGGAGCGCTCTTGGCCCGTTGCAAAGGATGCCGCGAGCAAGGCGAGACAAAGTGAGAGCACAACCGTCGACAACAGCCGCATCACGAGATTCCTTTCCAGCCTCCGCTTCGAGCGGAGTCATAAAACGCGTCGAGACAAGCTCGTACCAAGAGTCCGTCGTCGCCGCCGGGCGACGGCTCACGGCCTTCGCGGATCGCTTGCACCCATTCGGAAAGCGCGCCTTCGAAACGGGTGTCGGGGCCGCTCTCGATCGTCTGCTCCTGGCCTTGCGCCGATAGATGCACGGCCGCCCCGCTGACGATCCGCATCGCGCCTTTCGTCCCGAACAAGCGCGTCTCCCACGACCCCTCCCGGTGAGAGACGTTCGACTTGTGCTGAGCGAAACTGGCCATCGTCCCGTTATCGAATCGAAGCCAGCACGCGCTCGTGTCCTCGAGCGCCTCTCGATAGCTGAAACTCCCGGCCGTCGCGGAAACGGCCTCGGCCTTCCGGCCGACACACTGCAATACGCGGTCGATCATGTGAGAGCCGCTATAAGTCATCATGCCACCACCGGCGATACTCTCATCCCAAACCCAAGCGGGTAGCGGGCCCTCGGGAGCGAACATATGCGCCGAGACGAAGCTTATCTCACCGAGTTGGCCGTCCTCGAGCAAACGGCGCGCGTTCGTGAACTCGTCACGAAACCGATGGTTGTAGTTCACCATCAGACGCACGCCTTGGGCGCGTGCAGCATCGACGACCCTCGTCGCGTCCGCGAGCGTGTTCGCCATCGGCTTTTCGAGGAGTACGTGTTTACCGGCTGCGATCACGGCGAGCGCGGCCGATTCGAGCGCTCCGTGAGGCACGGCTACGACGATCGCGTCCGCCGGTGTCTCGAGCAGCGCGTCGAGACTCGGCAACGCATCGAAACGGGCGCGTGCGGCAGGCGCGCTGTCGGCGGTCGCTATGAGCTTCACGTCCGCGCACGCGTTCGCCGCCTCCATGTGCCGGATCCCGGCTTTCCCCAAACCGAGGATTCCTATCCCCACGGGCTCGTTCTGACTCACGATCCGAATCCTCTCAAAACATAGGCGCAGAAGAAGCCGAGATAGTTCCCGAGCGCATATCCAAAAATCCCGATGATGATGCCCGGGGTGAGAAGGCGATTCCAATTCATCGACATCGACAAGGCAAGCGCCGAGCCGGGCCCTCCGACGGCGGCTTGACTCGCCATCGACAGCGTGCGGATGTCGAAGCGGATAAGCCAACCGACTCCGAACAAGACGACGCCGTGGATGACGATCGTCGTGACCATGAACGCGAGGACGGCAGGGCCGGCACTCAAGACCTCGCTCAACACCGACTGTGCGCCGATCGCGATGAAGAACAAGTGCATCGCGAAATAGGACACGAAGGCGCTCCCTCGAAGCTTGCGAAGGATCGGGAACTGCGCGATGACCAGCGCAAGCGTGGTAATCCACAACACTTCGGGAAAACCGGGAACGAGCGTCGCGAGTGTCTGCGCGGCCCAGAGAATGCCCAGCGGGATCGCGGCCAGGAGCGAGAGGTCCAGAATGGATACGGACGCTCCCACCCATTCCGCGCGCGGGTCTTCGTCAGCGTCGTCACTGGCGCGCACGTCTTCGACCGGCGGAGCGTAGCGATGCTCGAACGCCTTCGCGAAAGCCATCTGCGAGAGAAGCCAAGGCACGGTCGTCAAATTGATAGCGACCGCTCCCGCGGCAAACAAACTCGGTGAGACGTCGAGACCTCGGCCGATCGCTGCGAAGTTCATCCCTCCGCCCCAGAACGCGCCCACGAACTGTCCACCGAGCTTCCACGCTTCATCTCCGACCTGGGGACCGAACAACGCCCCTCCGACGAGCGCTCCTAACAACGTCCCGGCGCCGGCCAGGCCAAAGGCGATGACCAATCTCGGACCGGCGCGTTTCAAGTCGGACAAACGCGACGCGAGGACGACGAGAGCGATCGAATAGGGAATCGCGTATTGAAAGATGCTCTCGTAGAGCGGCGCCTGATGAGGGATGATCCCGATATTCGCGAGAACGATGCCCGTGAGCGTACATAGAACGGCCGACGTGATCTTCTTGAGGACGTCGAATCGGTTCTCGAGAAAGCGCGTGAACGCGATGACGAGAAAGAGAAACGCGAGGAGCGCGGTGGGCGATACGATCAATCACTCACCATGCGGCGACGTGGCCCTCGCGGCGCGGGTCCGCGCCGCCGGAATAGACTCGATTCTTTCGATAAATCTTGATGGCGTTCAGCATCCCGAGCCGACTCGCCGGTTGGCGTAGACGGTGTCCTCGGGCTTCGAGCCCATCGCGGGTCGCAGGGCTGATGGCCTTTTCGAGCACGAGGTCCGTTCCATCCATGTAGGGGATCGAGTTCTCGAGATAACGAAGTACGAAACGAGGCGCCTTCACCGCTTCATCAGCATCCATGTCGAAATCAATGGCTCGAACGAGTGCCTGCACGATCGTTTGCGGGATGGTCCATCCACCGGCGGAGCCGAGCGCGAGCCACGGCTCACCGTCTCTCAAGACCATCGACGGGCTCATGACGAAACGGGGTCTTTGTCCGGGCTCGATGTGGTTCACGTCGTTCGGATCGAGACTGAAATAGGACATCCCGTTGTTGAAGATGACACCCGTTCCGGGAACGACGACCCCCGCGGGCAGCATCAACGTTTGCGTCATCGAGACGACGTTGCCGTCGGCGTCCGCCACCGTGAAATGAGTGGTGTGCTCGGAGACGGCGGTCTCGCTTCGCGACGGGACCGGCGGATAGAACGCCGCTCGTTCGCGATCGATTCGCTGGGATTGGGCTTCCGCATAGTCATCGGACAGCAATCGCTCCAGCGGAATGTCGGCGTAGTCCTTACCGCTGTTGAAGCGGTCTTCGTCGATGAAGGCCAGCTTCATCGCCTCGGCCACGAGATGGATGACCTCCGGCGAGTTGTCTTCGTAGCTCGCGAGATCGAAGTGCTCCAAGATCTTGAGCGATTGCAGCACCGTCATTCCCGAGCCTCCGGGAGGTTGGCTGACAACCCGGTGCCCTCGATAGCTGATCTCGAGTGGAGCCTGCCACCGCGCCTCGTAGCTCGCGAAGTCTTCGATATCGACGAGGCCACCGTTCTCGTCGAAGAAGGACACGATCTTTTGCGCCAGCTCGCCGCCGTAATAGGCCTGCGGTCCCTCGGCGGCGATGGTGCGCAGGGTCTGGGCGAGGTCTCGTTGCACGAGAAGCTGGCCCGCGGCAGGAGCCTTTCCGTCTTTGAAGAAGATCGAAGCCCCGTAGGGGTAGCGCCCCACCGTACCGCCGAAGCCGCCATCGGCGAACCCGCGCGCGACGGCCGGGGTCACGACGTATCCGTCCTCCGCATAACCGATCGCCGACGAGAGCACATCCGGCCATGTCTTGGTGCCGAAACGATCGAGAAGCGCCGACCAACCCGCAAGATTTCCCGGAACGACGGGAGCTTTGAAGCTATCACGCGCGGGGTGGGCGCGATCCCAGAGACGTTCGCCCGCGGTGAAGGCTTCGAGCGTCGCCGCGCCCGGCGCCTCTCCAATGAAGTCGAGCGAATGGACCTCTTTCGTCGACGCGTCGTACACGAGCGCATAGCCCCCGACGCCGCCGAGGCCGGACATCAGCGGCTCGACGACCGCTAGGGTCGCCGCCGTGGCCACCGCCGCGTCGAACGCATTTCCACCGCTCTTCAGGATCTCGAGACCGGCCTGCGCCGCGAGCGGATGGGTGGTAACCACCATGCCGTTCGTCGCCATGACCGAGCCGTCGACCGGAATGACGAAGGCCGCCGCCACGGGCAAGACGAGCAGCAGCACGATGACCACGGCTCGAAGAGATCGCCTCATTGCTGCTCGGTGGCCTCCGACGCGATCCGGCTCATGGCCTCATCCGCAGCGCGTACGACGTCTTCCCGGGTCCCAAGCGTGATCTTCGTGTATGGGCTGACGCAAGGATTGCCGAGCGCGATCCACACCGTTCGCTCCGAGAGCTTGACGACCGTGGACAAGTTGGTGCCACTGAAACGTCCTTTGTACTCGCCGTGCTGGCACGCCGTGTCCGCGAAGATGTTGTCCGTCCCCGTCGAAATATCGTAGTGGCTGCTCATGATGTCGATCACGCCCTTGACGTCGAGATTTCCGTAGTTCTTCTTGATCAGAAACTTCTCGCTCTGGCGTCGATTGATACTGCCCGCCTCGGGATCCACGAAGCCGTCACCCACCGCTTGCGGTTTTCTCGCGACGAAATGGGGTCGCATCTCGTCGAGGACGATGTGGTTCGTGACGAGGTTATATCCGTCTTCGTTCGGAATCCGCGCGATCTTGTCGGGGGCCGTCTGGAGGTACATGGCCTCGTTCTCGTCGACATAGACGAGGTTCCCCGACGGTGACGCATAGCCCCGGTCGCCGACGCCGCCCTTTTCCGTGAGCATCGAGAAAGCTTCTTTCGAGCTATTGGCGTATTGCACGATCCACCGCTGGAGCATGCCGTTCGGTCCGCCCGGCATCAGGTAGCGCGGCTTCGCTTTCGGTTTTCCGAGAGCGAGTCCGGCGACGAAGAGGCGATCGCTCGCGATATGGTGCGAGCCCCAGGTACCGATCGGCGCGGCGTAGATGAGAGGATTGCCTTTCGATGGGTACATGACAACGGCGGCATGGGCGTTGTTGGGAAAGTTCCGAGCCCAGTCACAGTTGTGAGAAGCGATCATCTCGCCGTCCTTGGTCGCCTTCCCCCAGACCGCGATGCTCGAACATCCGTCCGCACCGTCGTAGTAGCTCAGATTGTGACCGCGCTCGTCGATGAAATACTTCCGGTAGTGGCCGCCGAGGTTCACGATGAACAAATCGTTGAACGGGACCTCCGCGCCGTCGGCGACGCCGCGCATCTCGGCGATGTACTCGTCGACGATCGCGTCCCCCATCGTTTCGTGGATCGCGTCGAGATAGTCGGGGATGAGCTCGAGCATCTCGGCACGGCTGATCTCGTGCTCGATGCCGGTCATGACCCAGTCCCACCGCGCCGCTGCCATCCTCGGCACGATGTTCGGGTCGAACGCGCGCAGTTGCGTTCCTATCTGTACCCCGCGCTCGTAGGGCTCCCCGTACGCGTAGATCACCGGAATCGGGCCGCGAGCGGGATAGAGCGAATCCAGCCGCGGCAAGCTCTCGTCGACCTTCGCAATTTGCGCGTGCCCGGAAACCGCAACACACATGAGACACATCAGGACCGTAAAAACGGACGATCGCATGGGAAACCCTCCTCTGTTGGGCCCGATGTTATGGGAGGCCTGGTAGAATCTGCAAACGATGGGCGAGCTACTACTAAAAGGGGGGCGCCTCGTGACGGCGTCCGAGGAATTCGACGCCGATTTACTCATACGGGATGGGCGCATCGCGGCTTTGGGCCGTCACCTCGAGACGGACGGGGAGATCAAGGATGTCTCGGGCCTGCTCGTCATGCCCGGAGGGATCGATACGCACGTACATCTCGAACATCCCATCGACCGGATCGGGATCGAGACAGCCGATGACTTCTTCACCGGCTCCGTCGCGGCCGCTTGCGGCGGGACGACGACGCTCGTCGACTTCGCCCTGCAACGTAAAGGAGACGAACTCGAGCCGGTCGTCCTGGCCCGGCGCGCGCTTGCGGACGAGAAGTCGATCATCGACTTCGGCCTCCACGTGATCCTGACGGACATTCGCGAGGAGACACCGGCGCAAATGCGCCGCGTGATCGACCTCGGATTCACGTCGTTCAAGATCTACATGACTTACGCGGACAAATATGTCGACGACGCGAGTCTGTTGAGGATCCTCGAGACGAACGCCGCAGCGGGAGGTCTCACCTACCTCCACTGTGAGAACGATTGCGCGGTAAGCCACTTGATCCACTCGCACTTGAGTCGCGGCGAGACCGAGGCGCGGTTCCACGCGCCCTCCAGGCCCCCGGTCGTGGAGGCGGAGGCCACCTATCGCGCCATCGCACTCGCGGAGATTACCGGCGCACGTATTTGTATCGCCCACGTGACGTCGAAACGTGCTCTCGAGAACATCGAGCGAGCTCGCTACGAAGGGGCACAAGTCGTCTCGGAGACCTGCCCGCAATATCTGACGCTGACCGACGCGTGCTATAGCCACGCCGACGAGGCGGCGAAATACGTGTGCACCCCGCCGATCCGAAGCGTCGACAACCAGGAAGCGTTGTGGGATGGCCTCAGGCGCGGGAGCATCCAGCAAGTGGCCTCCGACCACGCACCATTCGGTTTCCAGGACCAGAAACTCGGCGCCACGGATTTCACGAAGATCCCGAACGGCGTCCCCGGCGTCGAGACCCGGCTGTCGCTTCTCTATGCCCGAGGCGTCGCGAGCGGGCTCCTGTCACGCAGCCGCTTCGTCCAGCTCGTCTCGACCAACCCCGCGAAGATGTTCGGCCTTTATCCGCAAAAAGGCTCCCTCGGCGTCGGCGCCGACGCGGACCTGGTCGTGTTCGACCCGACGCAAGAATCGGAGATTCGTCACACCGAGCTCCATCACGACGTCGACTACACTCCCTACGAAGGCATGGCGCTCCAGGGCGTGCCGGTGATGACCTTCAGCCGAGGCCGACTCGTATGCGAGGACGGCGACCTCGTCGACGCGGCGACGTCTTTGAAAGGCCGAGGCGAGTTCGTCGTGCGCCGCCCCGTTCCTGAGGATCTCGACTTCTCCGCCCTGTTCTGAAAAAAGATATGGGGACACAATACTTATCTCGTGGGGACACGCGGGGACACAAAACTTATTTCCCACGGCAATGGATCCGAAATAAGTATTGTGTCCCCAGATCTCGTGTCCCCATATAGATAAGTATTGTGTCCCCAGATCTCTAGCGCGGTAAGTATCGCTTCGGGAACTTGGAGACGACGGTGTAGTTCGGATCGACGACGTTCGCGATCTGCGCCTCACCCACCTGAGAAAAGAGCTGCATCGCTTCCCAGCGATCGAAGCCGTATTCGGACTCGAGCCACTTCACCATCTCGACGTGCGCGATGCGATAGGCGTCCATCAGAGGACGCACCGAGCCCGCCACCATGATGAAGTCATCGTTTTCGAGACGCGGCCACGCGATTTTCTTGCCTTTGATCACATCGATCTCAAAGGTCACGTCCGCCGAGGTCTCGATTCCGGTGCCGGTAATCTCGCCATCGCCTTGGAGCCCGTGGACGTCACCGAAGTAGAAGTACGCCCCTTCGTGGAAGATCGGGAGATAGACGGTGGCCCCTTCGCGGGCGAGGGACGTATCCATGTTGCCACCAAAGTTGTAGGGCACACCGCCCGCGATCGCTTGCTCACCGGACGGCGCCGTCGCGAGCCGACCGAGCATCGGGATGAGGTCCACCTCGACGCTCTTCATCCGGCTCTTCGGCATGTCGAGGGTCGCGGTCATCTTGTCCCGATCGATTTGCCAGATGTAGACCTGGTCGGGGACGGGCTCATGCAACATCGGTGTATCGCGAGTTTGGGTCAGCGCCGCGTAGCCGGCGGACGTTCCGGATCGTCCTGTTGCAGCATTCGGGCGGAGCCTCACGATCTTGATCACGAGCGTATCGTCGGGGGTCGCGCCTTCGACATAGAACGGACCGACCTCGCCGGGCCATGCGCCTTCACGCTGCGCCATCATCGTCGAGTACAAGGTGTTGGTCACGACGACGTCCCCCGGAGCAATCGTCAGCACCGGCTCCCGGACTTTGTAAGTCCCGTAGCCCACCGTCGGCTCGAACCGATGGGTCTCTGCGTAGACGACGTTTGCGCCAACCACGGCGAGTAGAAGAACGATGCACTTACGACTCATGGTTTTCAATTTCATGCTCCTTTTGATATCAAGGCGATGACAGCTCCGCCGTCCAGTTGATCACGACCGTAATCGGTGGCGAAACCGGTTCTTCCACTACGATGTTGACGAGAAAGCGCTCGCCATCGCCGCTGACGTCGTAGGGAGAAGGGCGAAAGGCTCGATGCGCTACACGCGGGTCTCGGAAAAGCAGATGAGGCCGTTTCGCCTCCAGGGCCTCTCCGCTCCGAAACGCAACCGACATGAGCCCGCCGTCCGGCGCTAGATAGAAAATCTCCCGTCCGTCCTCACGCCAGCGCGGGTGAGCCCCGCCGTCACTCGAAATCTGCAGTCGCGACTCGCCTGACGAAAGGTGGGCGACAAAGACCTCGCGTCGGCCGGACTCATTCGTCACATACGCCAGCAGCTTGCCGTCCGGCGAGAACTTGCCCTGCTCGGCGTGTCCGGATCGTACGAACGGCAAAGGAGCGCCGCCGTCATCCGGGAGAATCCACGTGGAGACATCGCTGCCAAAACTCCCCGTCGTGAAGGCGATCGCCCCATCGCGCGACCAGTCGGTCGGGAAAGCGACTCTCGCGTCTTTCAGAAGACTTTCGGAGGAACCTCCGCTCGCGGGCGTCACGTACAAGCTGGGCCCGGGGCGAGCCGCCATGTGGAGAATCTTCGAACCGTCGGCCGACCACAACGGCGCTGCCATAAGAAATTCCCCTGAAAGCAAGGTGGAAGTGCCGCGAGACTCATCGAGGAGCCACACCTCGTCTCGGCCGCGCTCGACCGCGATTTGCTGTTCGTCCGGCGAGAGCTCGAGCCAAGCGTAGCGCTCCGCAGCGCCGACCGTCCCGAGCACGGTGCCCGAACGATCGAACCACGTCGGTTGGGTCACCGCCGGCCTGTCGAAAGGCCTGTAGGCAAATACACCGCCATCGGCAACCGCAAAGAAACCCTCGCCGGCACCCCGGACCTCTCCGAGATCGCTGAGGCGCTGCGGCTCGCCGGTAAGCCGGCGCGAGCCGGCATCGAAGGGATGCGCCAGAAACGCGTTCTCGCGTACATACAGGAGGTAGCCGTCGCGAGCGTACATCCCCTTCGATAGCGAGGACGCTCGTTCGAAGCCCACCACGCGCTCGTTGTCGGCAGAACCGAGCACGCCCACGTAAATCCCGTTGCCCTCGTCGCCTCCCACGGAGCGATACAGATAGTCGGGTCCGTCGGAAAGGAACTGGGGTGACGTCCGATAGGTCTCGCCGGGGAGGAGCCGCGCCTCATGAACCGCTGCGTCGCCGGACGACGTGACGCGAAACAGCCCGCCATCCGAGCCGTCTTGCGAGAACAAGATCGTTCCGTCCGCGTGCCAAGCCGCACCGCGAAAACCCTGTACCTCGCAGATCGTGAGAGGTGCAGCGCCGTCGAGCGCGATCGCGCGCAGCGCGTCCCCTGAAACGAAGCCGACCGATGCACCATCGTGCGACCAAAACGGCTTTTCAGCACCTTCGGTCCCGGGTAGCTTGCGGGCCGTGGGTGAAGAGAGCGCTCGCACCCACAGCGACTGGACGCCGTCTTCGCCAACCGCCGCGAAAGCGAGTCGCCGCCCATCCCGCGACAAAGCGATAAAGCTCGACGCGAACCGCGTCCCCTCGGGCGGAAGGACCGACAGCCGATACGTGACCAGCTCGGGCTCCTCCGAGCGCCAGCCATCGAGCGCCGCGAGGACCGCGATGGCCGCGATGGCCGCGATGAAAACGGCGACCGTCGTGAGCCAGCGCCGCTCGCGGGATCGTTCCGGCTCGATTTCGGCAGGCGCGTCGTCCAGTCCCTCGAGCTCGAGCCGGATGTCCGCGATGTCTCGTCTACGCTGTTTCGGGTCCTTCGCGAGACAACGGCGTAACATCTCGCGCACGCGCCGGGGCGTCTCGCGCGGCAACGCTTTCCAATCCGGCGCGAGCTTGATCACCGACGCGAGCACGTCGGAGACGTCGTCCCCTGGGAAAGCCTTCTTCCCGGAGAGCATCTCGAACAACACGCTGCCGAACGCGAAAAGGTCCGTCCGGCGGTCCACGGATTTACCCTTCGCCTGCTCCGGACTCATATACGCGGCGGTTCCGAGAATCACCCCGATCCGCGTCGCGTCTTTCGTGATGGTCGGTGACATCGAGCTCGACGCGTCTGTTTCGGAGGGCTCCTCCGCGAGCGCCTTGGCCAAACCGAAATCGAGGACCTTGACGTCATCCGTCGGCGTCAGCTTGACGTTCGCCGGCTTCAAGTCGCGGTGGATGATCCCGCGCTCGTGAGCCTCGTCGAGCGCATCCGCAATCTGGATCGCGATCGCTCGGGCGTCCTCGAAAGGAATCGGCCCACGCCCGATCCGCTCCGCCAACGTTTCTCCGGGAACCAGCTCGAGAACGAGATAGTGCTGCCCCTCCGACGCCTCGAAACCGTAGATCGACGCGATGTTCGGATGGTTCAGGGATGCGAGAACCTTCGCTTCTCGGTTGAACCGCGCGAGCCGGTCCGGCTCACCCGCCAGCTCCTCCGGGAGCACTTTGATCGCGACGTCACGATCGAGCTTGGAATCGCGCGCGCGGTACACCTCGCCCATCCCGCCTTTACCGATAGGCTCGAGCACTTCGTAGTGCGCAAGGCGCGTTCCGGGAGCGAGCGTCACCGGACGAATCTATAGATTCGAGCTTGCGCTAGCAACCGGGCCCGCGACGAGCGCTCAGTGCTCCGCCGCGACCGGGAGCAACACGCGGGCTTTCGTACCTACCCCAACCTCGCTTTCGATCTCGATCAGACCACCGTGCTCGGTGACAATGCTGCGGCAGATGAAAAGCCCCCAGTTGGTGGTCGATACCCGGCCACTCTCGATGTGAAACTGTGGATCGAAGAGCTCCGCGACCTGCGTTTCCGGCATACCGTGACCGTTGTCTTCGATCTCGAGCACGATGTCGCCGTTTCGCCGCTCGCTCTTGATCCGTATGAGACCTTTCTCATCCATCGCTGCAGCCGCATTTCGGATGAGGTTCGAGAACACCGCCCCCATCTGGTGGGGACGACAATGGACCGGCGGCAGCGGCGCCAGCTCGAGGCTTACCTCCGCTTTGCGCTCCACATCGCCGCTCAAGAACGCGACGGCGTCGGTGAGCAACTCGTTGAGATCGACGACTTGATCCTCCGCGCGATCCAGGTTGGTGAGACGCTTCATGCGCGCGATCATCTCGTGCAACCGCGTTGAGGATTCTCGACCCGCTCGAGCCGCGTCCGCCCAGATCTCTTCGAGCTCGGAACGGAGGGCAGGATGCGTCGTCTCACGCTCGTGCGCGTGGAGCATGGTGTCGAACGCGCTCGTGAGCGCGCCCAGGGGTGAGTTCAGATCGTGACTGAGTGCTGCCGCGAAACGGCTCTGGGAGGCCGCGTTCTCCGAGACGCCCACCCGCACCTGTGCTTCTCGAAGCTCTTCGAACGCTTGCTCGGCCGCGCGCCGGGAACGAAACGCCACCACGCGCTGGTGGTAGACGATAGCGGTGAGGCCGGTACAGGTGACCACCGTCATCAAGAGGAACATGAACCCGATCGTGGCCGGGCCGCCATCGAGCTTCCACGCACCCGCATCGACGAGAAGCCATAGATACATCCCGAGATAAGCGGAGCCCAACGCTGCCATCTGCAGGGGCTGGACGGGTAGAGCGCCGATCGCGATGAGCATCATCAGGATCGCCGACGCGGTAAAAAACGCCCATAGCTCTCCTTCGGTGATGGGCATTTCCGCGGAGCCCATGACGTCCAGTGCGACGAGAGCGGCGAGCAGCGCAAGCGCCAGTACTCGACTCCAAGGGCGAATTGGCCGCCAGAACGAGACCCCGAGAGCGATGCATCCCAGGGCGAAGACCGAGACCATCGCCGCGACGCCAGGGCTCGAAACGAACTCGGGGAAGACGAAAACGGCGATGACGATCCAAAAGGTCGCTCCGCCCAAACACACGCCCGAGATCGCGCGGACACCGGTCACCGAGAGACGAGCGAGTTCGCGCTCGAATCGACGATCTTTCTTCTCCTCGTCGGGTAGGAAGTACCGGAGCCAGGTCACGCTACCGGCGATCCTTTTCACGCAGCGTGCCAACGGTCGGCCACGGAAACCTGACGAATCGGGCGACGAGCGGGCGCGGTCATCGCAACTGCGTCCGTTTGCGCAGTGAGTGGGTCGTCTGCCCCGCCCACCGTCAGCGACGTTCCGCGCGCAAAGCCTCGGTGGAAACCTCGTTCCGAAGCCACGGCTCTTTCGTGTCGAGAAGACCGAAATCATGATCGATGAGGCAGATGTGGCCGCGGGCCACGAACGCAGTTGAGCACGAGGAGTGTTAGCGTGAAGAGTAGATAAGCGGGGATGAAAGCCATGCTGAGCATGATCACCCGAAGCCACGCTGGCTCCACGGACCACGAGAGGTGCCACTCTCAAAAGACCACCGCCACTCCGAAAACGAGACTCTCGACGGCGAAGGACGACGTCAAGCACCAGAACAAACGAAAAGACGCCATCGTTCTTTCTTTGTCCCCTTCGACGAGACCACGAACCAAGCGCAGGCGCTTGGAACCGGTAGCCCAAAAGGAGTCGTTCAAAATAGGATCGAGCTGTGAAGCTGTCACTCCCTGAGCGCCCGTCCGGAGAAGTCTGGGGAGCCCTCGCCGCAATGCTGGTCGCGCTTCCGTCCGCGATCGCGTTCGGCGTCACCGTGTTCGCACCTTTCGGCGATGCGTACGCCGCCCAAGGCGCGATCGCCGGCATTCTCGGCACGACGGCGCTCGGATTGGTGGCACCGCTATTCGGAGGCACGAATCGCCTCATTACCGCCCCCTGCGCCCCAGCCGCCGCGGTCCTAGCGGCGCTGGCCATCGAGTTGTCGGGTGATGGAATCCCAGCGCAGACCGCGGTGCTCTTGCTCGCGCTCGTCTCTCTGGGCTGTGGTGCTCTGCAAATCGGGCTCGGCGCAGCCGGCGTCGGACGTCTCATCAAGTACATGCCTTATCCGGTCGTGAGCGGCTACTTGAGCGGCGTGGGCCTCGTCATCATCGTAAGCCAGGTACCGAAGCTCTTCGGCGCGCCGTCGCAACTGAGCATCGCCCAAGTGCTCTCCGCACCGTCGACGTGGAGCTGGCAGTCCATCTCGGTTGGAGCCGCCACGATCGTTGTCATGGTGGCCGCCCGACGACACATCACCGCGGTACCCGCCGCGATTCTAGGCCTCGCCGCCGGGGTCGCGGCTTATTTCGTATTGGCACTTTCCGGCGTCGTGCCTTTCGAGGTCACTAGGAACTCCATGGTGGTGGGGCCTTTGATGGTCGGCGAGGGTGGTCTATTCGACGCGGTCACCAGCTACTGGAGTGGCTTCCGTGCTCTCGAGCTCGACCACCTCCGCAGAGTCGTCACGCCGGCGCTGACCCTCGCGGTCCTGCTGTCGATCGACACGCTGAAGACCTGCGTGGTCCTCGACGCCCTGACTCACTCCCGGCACGACTCGAACCGTGAGCTCCTAGGCCAGGGAATCGCGAACCTCGCCTCGACGGCGATCGGCGGACTCCCGGGCGCGGGTCAGATGGGTGCCACCCTCGTCAACATGTCGAGCGGAGGCCGGACGCGCCTTTCGAGCGTTCTCGAAGGACTCTTCAGCTTGATTGCGTTTCTCGCGCTCGCGAGTGTCATTGCTTGGGTGCCCATCGCCGCGTTGGCCGGAATTCTCATCGTCATCGGCATCAGCATGATCGACTGGCGCAGCCTCGAGCTCGCGCGATCACGTCAGACGGTTCTCGACTTCATCGTCGTGGTAACGGTCGTCATCGTCGCGAAGACGGTGAGTCTTATCGCCGCGTCGGGAATCGGCGTCGGCCTCGCGATCTTGCTCTACGTTCGGGAGCAGATCCGAAGCACGGTCGTCGCGCGCAAAGCCCTCGGAAGCCAGATGTTCTCGAAGCAAGCTCGGCTCGAGCCCGAGCGGCAAGTTCTCTTGGCGCACGGAGGCAAGACGGCCATTTTCGAGCTTCAGGGCAGCCTGTTCTTTGGCACCGCCGACCAGCTCTATCAGGCGCTCGAGCCCGAGCTCCGTCGCGCCACCTACGTCATTGTCGACCTTCGCCGAGTACAGTCCGTCGACGTCACGGCCGCACACATGCTCGAGCAAGCACAGGGACTCTTGGCCGAGCGCGACGGTTGTTTGATCTTCAGTGCATTGCCACGCCGCCTCCCGAGCGGGCGAGACATGCAACGCTATTTCGGTGAGATGGGCCTGGTGCGGCCCGAGCAGAGCGCGCGGGTATTCGACGAGCTCGATGACGCGCTCGATTGGGTAGAAGGCCGTGTCCTCGCAGCCGAGGGTTCGACAAGAGAGCAAGAGATACCGCTCGAGCTACAAGAGATCGACATGCTCGTCGGGCGCAAACAACAAACGATCGAAGATCTGCGGGCCGCGATCGAAACGAGAAGCCTCGAGGCGGGAGAGAAGGTCTTCGAAAGTGGCGACACCGGCGATGAGCTCTATCTCATCCGTCGCGGGACGATACGCATAGAGCTCTCCATGGGGCACGAGAGCACGCATCACCTCGCCACCTTCGGGCGTGGTGATTTTTTTGGAGAGATGGCGTTTCTCGACCACGCGCCGCGGTCGGCCGACGCGATCGCATCCAGCGACACGGACTTGTTCGTGATCTCGCGTGAGCGCTTCGATCGGTTCGCCGCGGACCACAAGCGGGTGGGTATGACGCTCTTCCAGGGACTCGCGCGCTCTCTGGCCGTGCGGATGCGAAACGCGGACGCTGAGCTAAGGGCGCTGCAAGAATCGTAAGGGCACGCTGTTTTGATGACCGAAACCGTGGCGCCCATGTCACCGGCTTCCGGAAAGAAACGAGCGGGTCAGTTCGGTTCGAGGAGCTTCGGCAACGTATCCAGCCAGTTTTGGACGAGGACGAGCTCTCCTCCGGTCGACGATGCTTGCGGCAACGTAAAGAGGACGCCCTCAGGATCGGCCGAAAGGTATCCCGCTTGGCGCCAGTTCGGCGTGTTCACGCTCGCGGTCTCGACCAGCACGACCGGCGCGCCGAGGCGCTGCGAGTCGAGGTCCACCGCCGCCTGGAAGATCTGCGAGCTGCCGGGGTAGCTAGAACCCCGATAGTAGATGCTCTCCTCATCGGCGCTGAAAATTGGGTACCACCCGCCATCGGACGTAAGCTGGCGAGGCTCCGCTCCCGACGTCTCGAGGTCGAGGACGAGCACCTGCAATACGGCCCCGAGGCCGCCGCCCATCAGCAGCCACCGCCCATCACTCGACACATCCGTGGCGAGCTCGCCGCCACGCGCGTCGAACAGGTGCTCGACCTCCCCGTCTCGTCGAACGAGGAGCACCCGGGCCTTGCTTTGCTGCCGGTCGAACGCGTTCAGCAGAATATCGCCCGCTCGCGTAGCGGCCGTGACCATGAGGCGCTCATCGGGCTCCCCCTCCATCAACGTCTCAGCCGCACCGCCCTCGAGGCGCTGACGCACGAGAACCGGACGCTCTCCTGCTCCGGGAATGCTCGAGAAGACGAGCGCCTCACCGCTTGGGTGCCACACGGGATAGCCGTAGCGCCCCCCGGCTGGGCTCAACTCCACCCACTCCACCCCCTCCCCCGCAGTCGCTTCGCGAAGCCAGATGCTGCAATTGTCGAAGCGCCGGACATTCCGGTCATCGGTCGAGCACCGCCTGGCCGCGACGAGGCGACGCCGCGGCGAGGGAACCAATTCATTCGTCTCGTGATCGGTAACCCGAAGGATCTCCTCACGCTCTTCCGGGCCACCCGCTCGTGCCAGCACGAGACTTATGCTTTCGCTCGTCGTCGCGCCCGCGCGGATGTAGACGAGAGAGCCGTCACTGCCTACATCGAACTGTCCAATCTCGAGAGGAGCGCGCGGGTGCTGACCCACGCCATCGAGCACCGGTCTCGGAGGTCGTACGACCTCGAAGTCCTCATCGAGCGCCGCCGCCCATAGCTGGCTGCTGCGCCAGAGTATCCAAAACCCATCTGCGAACTGAGTTTGGTTCGTATTCTCCGAGAGCGTGCGCCACTCTCCCGTCTCCAAAGCGAGGACGCCCGTCTTCCACCGCGTTTGCAAAAAGCCGTCACCGCGAGACATCAGGAGATGCCGTCCGCCCGGAAGGAGGGTCGGCGATGCGTGGATCTCGAGACGACCGAGATCTCCTAGCTCGGTCTTCGTGACGACCTGAGGCACATCATCACCAGGTCCCAGTTTCGTGAGCCCGAGCCCCACAGACGTTGGGTTCTCACGGCTTCGGCGCCTGGCCGGGTAGTAGAGTGTGCCGTCCTCACGCCAGTCGAACGGCAGATAGCCGGGGTCCGCCAAGACCTCGGAGGAGCCGCCGTGGATCGAGATCTTGCGGATGGTCCGACTCACACCGTCGAAATAGGCCAGCCATTGGTCGTCATGGGAGAACGTCACCCAGCCGGCGTTCTCCGTGTTCTCGACGTGGCGGGGCTCGAGCTCATCGACTCGTCTCAAGTAGAGCCCCGAAGTCTCCGCCGTCGCGCTTATGAACGCCACGGTGCGACCATCGTGGGAGATGGCCGGATTCGAGATCTGTCGGAAGCCGTCGAGAAGCGAGCGCTCGAGAACGACGTGCGTCGGCGGCGACGTGTCCTCCACCGGAGGAGCCTTCGCCCCTCTTCCCAACAGCATCCCGGCCACGGCCGCGACAAGGCCCACGACTGCCACCGAGAGCCAAGGTGCCCGACGAGCCGGTGACTCCGTGGTCACGGGCGACGGCGACTCGCCCGCGATGGGCCGCTCGAGCAAGAGCGCGACATCGCCCAGCGACTGCCATCGCTTCTCGGGATCCTTGGCGAGGCAGCGGGCGATGACGTCGTCCATCGGCGACGATAATCCCGGAACCGCATCACGTGCTCCGGGCTCCCGCTCCAGGATGGCCGCGATCACGCTTGCCTGATTGTCGCCGCCGAACGCTCGTTCGTTCGTCAGCATCTCGTGCACGACACAGCCGAACGCGAAGACATCCGTGCGGACGTCCACCGACTTCCCCGCGAGCTGCTCCGGCGACATGTAGTGGAGCGTCCCGACGATCATGCCTTCGCCCGTCACGAGCGCGGTCGGAGACTCCGAATCCGCCGGTACCCCGAAGGGCTGCACGTCTTTCGCGAGACCGAAGTCCAAGATCTTGGGGCCGTCCGCCGTGAGCATCACGTTTCCGGGCTTGAGGTCCCGATGAATGATCCCGCTCTTGTGCGCTCGGTCGAGCGCGCGCGCCAACGTCGCCGCGAGAGGGAGGGCCTCCTCCACGGGAATCGGCCCTTGGCCGAGTCGATCGAACAACGTCTCCCCGTCGAGCAGCTCCATCACGAGAAAGTCGATGTCACCCTCGTGGCCCACGTCATAGAGCGTGCAGATGTTCGGATGCGATAGCTGTGAGATCGCGCGGGCCTCGAGCTCGAGTCGCGCACGAAGCTCCGCGTCGCCCCTGAATCGCTCGGGGAGTACCTTGATCGCGACCGAGCGGCCGAGTCTCTCGTCGCGCGCGCGGTAAACCTCTCCCATCCCACCGCGGCCGATGGGCGCGAGCACTTCGTAGTGCTGAAGCCTGGTTCCCGGAGAGAGAGACATTCAGAGGACTCTAACGGCAGGGCTTGGACCTGACAACTCGCTTACGCGGAAGTCTTCTTCCCGGAAAGCTCGGGACCGTTACCTCGACGGCGCGGACGGGGTGTAGAATCGAACTATCTTTCCTACTCTAGAGGGGACGATGACGACGACGGGCGACGACGATCAAAGAGACACGGCGGCCGGCCAGAGCCGCACACTCGCGAAGGTCCTTGGAAGCCGCTACGAAGTGCTCGGAAAACTCGGGGCGGGAGCTTTCGGCGAGGTATACCAGGCCAAAGACAGCGTCCTCGGTCGCATGGTCGCGATCAAGCGGATCCGTATCGACGCCATCGCCGAAGGCAAGCAGCTCGAGGAGGTCAAAAAGCGCTTCATCCTCGAAGCCCAGGTCGCCGCGCAGCTCCGTCACCCGAATATCGTCACGACGCACGACATCGTGGAAGCGCCCGATTCGAGCTTCATCGTCATGGAAATGGTCGAAGGCCAGACGCTCGGGAGCCTCATCAAATCCAAAGGCCGCCTGAGCCTCGAAGAGACGCTAGACATCCTCTCCCAGGCCGCGAGCGCGCTCGACCACGCCCATGCGCATAAAGTCGTGCACCGAGACGTGAAGCCGGCGAATCTCATGGTCGAGCCCAACGGCCAGGTCAAAGTCATGGACTTCGGCATCGCAAAGGCCGAGACGTCGGGGCACATCACCGCGACCGGCACCATTCTCGGGACACCATTCTACATGTCCCCCGAACAAGCGAGCGGCAAGGCCGTCGACGGGCGTTCCGACCTGTTCTCTCTCGCGTGCATCGCGTATGAATGCCTATCGGGTAGCCGCCCGTTCCAAGGTGATCAGATCACCGCGATCCTCCTCAAGATCGTCGGTGAAGATCCACCGCCGATCGAGCACGCACGACTTGGCCTGCCCGAGACGATGGATCCGATCCTTCAACGGGCGCTCGCGAAGAACCCGGACGAGCGGTTCGCGACGGGAGAAGAGCTCGTCGCGGCGCTGCGCTCGAACGCCGCCGTCGAAGTCGTTCCGGAAACGATCGCGACGGCTGCTACGGCAGCTCCGACGGCCGCCACGATGGGAGTCTCGGCGAGTCCAGCCGAGTCCGCCACGATACGAGCCTCCGAGGTCTCGACGACGTCGCGCTCTCGCCTCGTGCCTGTCGCTGCCGTCCTCTTCCTTCTCGCCGTCGTCGGCGGGTGGGCCATGTTCGGGTCGGAAGCGCCTGCTCCTACCGTTACGGAGACGAGCGCCGAGACGACCACGGAGGACGCCGCTTCTGCGACCCAAGACTCCACTGAGTCCACCGAGCTCGTCGTGGTCGAAGAGGCCGGCTTTCTCGCGAGCCTCGTCGGAGCCGAAGACAAGCTACGTATCACCGTTCCTGCCGGAACGACGATTGCCGCGACGCTCGGAGAGGCAATGAGCTCCGAGACCCTACAGGTGGGGGACACGTTCGCCCTGACCGCCACCGCCCCGATCATCATCGAGGGACACGAGGCGGTCGCCCCCGGAGGAGTCCTGGAAGGTCACGTCTCCCACGTGGCGAGCGCGGGAAAGGTATCGGGGACGGGCGAGCTCACCCTCGAGTTCGACCGCGTCGTCACGCCAGATGGGACGAGCTTGTTGATCGACGCCGAGCCTTTCCACCAAACCGCTGCGGCGACCAAAGCCCAGGACGCGAAGAAAATCGGAGGGCTCGCCGGAATCGGCGGTGTCGTTGGCGGTTTGTTCGGTGGCAAGAAGGGCGCACTCATCGGCGGCGCGGCCGGCGCCACGGCGGGTGCGGCGTCCACGCTCACTTCAGCCGGGAACGACGTCCTGCTGGCTGCCGGTACCACGCTCGATGTCGCGCTGAGATCACCGATAACCGTCACGATTCCGCGACCCGCGGAGCCGTGATAGCTGCTAGCTATCCCCTTTTCGTGCGACGTCGACGAAGCGCATCGCTCGGTCACGCTCGAGGGCGTTCGTAGCGATACCCTCCGACTTCAAAGCGCTTCCGACGATGACACCGTCCGCGATGCGCAAGAAGTCGGCCACGCTATCGGCCGAGACACCACTTCCCACATAGATCGGAGCTTTGAGCTCGAGCCCTGAAACCCGTGCGAGCTCGTCGAGCGACGTCTCTTGTCCCGTCCCGGCACCGCTGACGATGAGCGCGTCGGCCATCCCCCGCTCCGCAGCGTCTCGGGCTTCGTCGGCAATATCCTCGTGCGCCAAGCTCTTGCCGTGCTTGACGTGAACATCCGCCCAAATCTCGACGCCCGTCCGAAGCGCCATACGCTCTCGCAACGTCTCCGCAGCGCGCCCTTCAATCACACCTTGATCCGTCGCGGTCGCGCCGACATGGACGTTGATCCGAACGAACTGTGCCTCGCACGCGAACGCTACCGCGAGTGCCGCTCGCGCGTCGTTTCGCAGCACGTTGATCCCGAGGCCTAACTCCGGCACCGTTCGGCGGATCGAGCAAGCGATGCGGGCCATCGATGCGACGGTGATGGACGCCACATCATCTTTGGCGAACGGCACGTCACCGAAGTTCTCGACGATCGTAGCGTCGAATCCGGCCTCGTGCAGGATCGCGGCCTCGGCGGTGGCGCGCTCTTCGATCTGTTCGAGCGGCAGCCGGGCGGAAGGAGAGCCCGGAAGGGCTTCGAGGTGGACCATTCCAATTAGTTTCTTCGCCATTTCCTTGCGTGAGTATATCAAGGACCCGGATTCGCTCGGATCGACGTCTTTGTCTTTTCGTTCCAAAATGAAAAACGTTTTCGTCAAACGGCAACGAGCCCGGGCTATACTCATCGCTTCTTTTGAGGAGTAGTAAGCCTCGGTAGCCTCGGACGGACGACACGGGCATGACAGCGCGGAAGCGGGCCAAACACGACTCCGAGGCGATCACCCGACAGAGTGACGCCTTCTTTCGGGAGACGCTCGGTGCCGCACGGGTAGGCACGTGGACGTGGGACATCGAGACCGGTGAAGTCGTTTGGTCCGAGGAAGTCGAGCGGCTCTTCGGCCTCGCTCCCGGTTCTTTTCCCGGCACGTACGAAGCGTATAAGCAGTTCCAGCACCCGGAAGACCTGCGCCGCGTGGAGCGCGCGATCTCGGACGCGCTCGCGACGCATTCCGAATATGACATCGAACATCGCGTGCGTCGCGGAGACGGCTCCGAACGCTGGGTCCAAGGGCGCGGGCGCGCCGCCTACGACGCCGAGGGGACCGCGGTGCGGATGGCCGGCACGGTCACGGACATCACCGAGAAAAAGATCGCCACGGAGCACGCCGCGCGCATGCAGTTCTCGATCGACCACGCGGCCGACGCGGTGTTTTGGCACGACCGCAACGCTCGGTTCATCTATGTCAACGAACGCGCGTGTCAAGGCCTTGGCTATACGAGCGAAGAGCTAAAGCAGCTTACGGTTCACGATATCGACGTCAATACGCCCCTCGAGATCTGGGACGCGTTTTGGGCCAAGCTCACATCGAGAAGGACGCTCATCGTCGACTCCGCTCACCGGCGCAAGGACGGTACGACCTTTCCCGTCGAGGTCAAGCTCAACTATGTGGACTATGACGGTTACGGCTTCGTCAGCGCTTTCGTGCGCGACGTCTCCGAACGGGTCCGTGCCGAAGAAGAGCGCGGACGTCTCGAGGCCCAGGTCCTTCACGCGCAAAAGATGGAAAGCCTCGGCATCCTCGCCGGCGGCATCGCTCATGACTTCAACAATCTGCTCGTCGGCATACTCGGAAGCGCGAGTCTCGGCGCAGCGGAGCTCCCTTCGGACTCGCCGGTACGAAAGCGTTTCGATGTGATCCAAAAGGCTGCCTCGCGCGCGTCCGATCTCGCGATGCAGATGCTGGCCTATTCCGGCAAAGGGCGGTTCCACGTCGAGAAGCTCGACCTTTCCGATCTCGTCGCCGAGACGAAGCGATTGCTGGAGCATGCGATCTCGAAGAAAGCGACGCTCGAGCTATCGCTCTCGTCAGAGCTACCGGCGGTACAAGGCGATGCCACCCAAATCCAGCAGGTGGTCATGAACTTGATCACGAACGGCTCCGACTCGCTCGAAGGACGTTCCGGTACGATCCGAGTCGTTACCGAAGTCGTCGATGCCAGCGAGAGCTATTTCCGTGACGCGTTCGTCGCAGACGACCTCCCGCCCGGCCAATATTGCGTGTTGGAGATACGAGACGACGGGAGCGGGATCGCGCCTGACGCCGTCCACAAGATCTTCGATCCGTTCTACACGACGAAATTCGCCGGACGCGGTCTGGGCCTCGCGGCGGTGCTCGGCATCGTGCGTTCGCATCGCGGAGCCATCAAGCTCGATAGCGAGCCTGAGCGCGGCACGTGCTTCCGCGTCTACCTACCCGCCGATGGCGGCCCCGTCGAGGCCACTCTCGACAAGGTCGACTCACCCTCGACCGCGGACGAGAGCTTCACGGGAAGGGGCACCGTACTCGTCGTCGATGACGAGGAAATGGTCCGGAACGTCGCCGCTATCATGCTCGAAAAACGTGGATTCGACGTGGTGATGGCGGGAGACGGCCGGGAAGCGCTCGACGTGTTCGGGCGTACGGACGACGTCTCTCTCGTCTTGCTCGACATGACGATGCCAAAGATGGACGGGCAAGAAACCTATCACGAGCTGAGACGCATCGACTCGACTGTCGCAATCGTCATATCGAGCGGCTTCGGTATGCAGGACGCCTCGCGACGCTTTCGAGACGACCCGCCCGATGGATTCGTTCAAAAGCCGTATCGAGTGGATGAGCTCATGCGGGCCGTACGGCGAGCGCTCGAGAACGACTGCTAGAAATAGGGGGACACAACCCTATTACGCGGTTTTTCAAGTATGGTTTGCGTCGAAAACAGAGTAATAGGGATTGTGTCCCCCTATTTCTAACGTATTCACCAGCCTGCTAGTCGAAAGCTTCGTTTAAGCGCGCGGCGAGACGAAAGCCCGCAAGCGCGATTTGCCGCTCGGCGATCTCCAGAACTTCATTCTGATAGCGCTTCGGCGGCGCCTGCCCCCGCGCCAAGTAGGTCGGGTAGGCGTGTTGCATCGCCAGAGATGCCGCCGCCTGTGACCAATCATTGAAAGAACCTTCTTCAATCGAGTCCGCCAATGCCTCTTGCGGGTAGCGCTCCACGATCTCCTGCGCGAGGCGCGACACCCATGCGCCGTGGCCTTCGCTATGGAGCTTCGTGTGCGCACGTTTCAAAATGCTGTCCCAGTAGGCATGTGCATTCCCGGCTTCAGGATCATCGAGGGCAAAATCGTTTCCACCGCGATCGCCTCTGGGCTCTCGATCGGTCACTCGCCCACTCGAGTGGAGCGGCTGGTGCACGTCGCCTATCAGGTGCAATGTCCATGCGAGCTCGATCGGGTCTCGCCCGGGGTCGAGTCCACCCAGTCGGTCGAGCAGCTCCCCCGCCGTGCCCATCTCGAGGAGCCATTCGTCCCCCTGCCAAAAATGGTTGACGTAGTGCCATGTCGGACGGTCGTAGGCCGCCTTTCGCTCAGGGTTCGCTTCGTCTCTCACGACATCCGCCCAATAACCCGCGCGGATGAAGAGCTCTCGAGCTGAGAGGGCCGCGCGATCGAGGTCCGAGCCGGCAGGCGCGGAGCGGAAGAGCTCCGTGACGGCGTCGCGGGTAGTCTCCGTCATGGCCTCCCACGCGATGGCGTCGACGACCATATGTCCCACGCGGTCCCATGCACTCACATACGGTGCCATGACGGTGCACAGCAGAAAACAAAGCGAGAGTCGCACGAAAAAAGTCTAGCACGCGCTCTTGGTGCGCGTCGGCTCGATCTAGTTACCGCAGCTGATCGTCTTCGGCTGGCTACCGCCGCACAAAATGTTCTCCGTACGACCGCTCACGATCTGCGCGCATGCGTTGTCTCGTGCCGTGACGATCGCCTCGTCCTCGGAGGGCCCTCTGGCCGATCGACAGGCCTCGCGGCCTTTGAACTCCATACAGACCTCGCAACTCACCGTCGCCACCCCCATGGATGAGACGACGATGTAGCCGGCTATGGCCGCGATGGCAACCGCGATGAGAACGTTTCGCGCCTTCATGAAGTCTCCCTGAGCAGCGGCCGTGTCAGACAGGTCGGCCCGCCCGAGCCGTTCGAGCTTACCTCCGAGCCGGGAAAGGTCTCGACGGTGTACCCGGAGCACTCGAGCCGTTCGTTCGTTCGCACGTTCTCCGCAATCGCGAGTAGTCGGCGGCGTCCGAGCGCCACGACGTTGCAGGCCAATGCGTCGCGCTCATCGGCCTCGATCGGGAGGAGCGAGAACCCTCTATCTTTCAGAAGCGAGAGCGTCTGGACCGAAAGCCACGGCAAATCCACCAGGGCTTCGCGCTCGTCGAGCACGCTTATCAACGACATCAGGTGCAAACAAGCCTCCGGGCCGGGCCCGTGAGGAAGTGGCGCCGTAAGCACCTCGATATCATGCGGAGCCAACAGCGCCCGCACCTGCTCGATCCCGTTCGCGTTGGTCCGATAACCCTCGCCGATGAGCACGGTGCGCGCATCGAGCCAAACCATGTCACCGCCCTCGGTCAGGCCCGGCGCCTCGATCTCTCCGAGTATCGGAATGCCGTGCATCTCGAAGAAGCGGCGATGTACGTCCGCCTCACCGCGACGGGTCGTCTTTCCCATCCGCATCAAGATCATGCCGTGGTCCGTCGGAAACGACGCATCGTGCGCATAGACGGCGTCGAGCGAGAGCGCCTCGTCGCCGTGAAGCTGCAATACCTCGGCCCCGGCCGCCTCGAGCACCGCTACGAGGCTCCGGTGTTGCTCGGCCGCCAAGTCGATCGCAGGCGCGTGGAAGTAGCCGAGCTCTTGCCACGACGCGCCGCTCCCCCATCCCGCGACCGAAGGCGTACAGACCATCACCCGAGCGAGCGGTCCGGCCATCGTGTGGCCACCATATGTCTTCATGGACGTCATCTTATCAAGTCGTCACGGACCACTCAGATAGGGAACGCTCTCGAGGATCTGGAAGCGCTCGTCATGGACCATCGGGCCGGTCGTCTCGAAGATCTCGGCGACACGAGCATCAGCCATCAGCGCTTTCCACTTGGACTCATAGTCCGCGAGGTCTTCGAACCGCCACAGCTCCGTCACTTCTCCGGCTCGCCCGACGAGCGTCTTGAATATCCCGACGGGCGAGAACCCGTGCTCCAGGATGACCGGAAGGAAGTGCTCCTCATAGTAGGCCTCGAACCTTTGGACATCCTGAGCTTCGAGCGTGAACGTAACCTGAAGATAGACCATGGGGTCATTCTATCCGTGTGGGACAATAGAGCCATGTTCGTCTTCGATGCACTAGGAGAAATCCGATTCACCCACGGCATGGACCTCATCGACGAGATCCTCGACAGTGGCACGGACGCGATCGCCGTCACGTTGTGCGATCCCAAGAATTACGGCGAGACCGCTTGTGATGACGCGACCCGAGCCGCCCTCGCTTATGACAAGCATATTGCCGATCACGGCGACCACCTCCTCAAGGCCGTCTCGATAGACGACGCCCTGGAAGCCGAGCGTTCAGGAAAGCTCGGCATCTTCTACCAGCTTCAGAACGCAACGCCGGTGCAGCGCGATCTCGACCGCGTGCAACTCTTCCACGCGCTCGGCGTACGCAGCATCCAGCTCACATACAACTACCAGAACTATGTCGGCTCCGGATGTCGCGAGCGCGACGATCGCGGCGTCACCGAGTTCGGCCGAGAGCTGATCGAGCGCATGAACGATGTCGGAATGCTCATCGATACGTCACACGCGTCCATGGCAACGATGTCGGACGCAATCGAGATGTCGCGCACGCCCATCATCATTTCTCACACCTGTTGCGAAGCCGTCCACTCACACGTAAGGAATACGACCGACGAGAACTTGCACAAGCTCGCCGAGCACGGCGGCGTCGTCGGGATCTGCCAAATCCGGCCTTTCTTCACCGCTGAGACGACGAACAATCTCGGCTTCTACTTCGATCACATCGACCACGCCGTGAAGGTCGCCGGCATCGATCACGTCTGTATCGGGAGTGACCGCGACCACCGCGTGATCGAAGACGACCCGGAAGAGATCCGCGTGCTGCAGGAGGAAGAGGGGCCTCAGTTCCAACCCGAGCACTGGCCGCTCTATGTGAGCGAGCTGAACGGACCCCGGCGCATGGAGGTCGTGCTCGACGGGCTCTCGAAGCGCGGCTACTCGGATGGCGACGTGGAGAAAATCGCGAGCGGCAACCTGAAGAGGCTCTACACCGACGTGGTCGGTTGAGGCCGAGCGCCCTTTGGCGTTAGAGTGCCGCCCTCAGGAGGCATTCGCATGCGACATTTCGCGCTCGCTCTCGTAATCACCGCGCTCGTCACCCTCGGCTGCACGACGGAGGAGCCGGTCACTCCCGACGGGAGCGTCGCGTATATAGGCGCGACGCTCTTCGACGGCACCGGCGCCCCAGCCGTAAACAACGCCGTTCTCGTCGTCAAGGATGGACGTGTCGTCGCCTCCGGTGCGGCCGATTCCGTCGACATCCCCGCCGGCGCCGAGCAGATCGACGTATCGGGAAAGACCATCATCCCGGGTCTCATCAACGCGCATGGTCACGTCAGCGACGTGAGCGGACTCGAGGGCGGGCACTACGACCGCGAGAACTTGCTTCGGCAGCTGAGTCTCTACGCACGCTATGGAGTCACCACGGTGAACTCTCTAGGCGGCGATGGACCGGAGGCGGTTGCTCTGCGGGACGCCGAGGACGAGAGCCTCGATCGGGCGCGCATCACGGTCGCGGGGGCGGTGGTCGTCGGAGACACGGTGGAAGCCGTGCAGGCGGCGGTTGACGAGAACGCCGCGATGAACGTCGACTTCATCAAGATCCGTGTCGATGACAATCTGGGGACGAGCACGAAGATGACGCCTGAGCTCTACGGCGCCGTCATCGATCGCGCATCGGAGAAAGGCCTAAAAGTCGCCTCGCACCTCTATTACCTCGAGGATGCGAAGGGGCTCTTGGAAGCCGGTACGAGCTTCATCGCTCACAGCGTCCGCGACGAGCCGATCGATGACGCTTTTATCTCACTGATGAAAGAGAAAGACGTGTGCTACTGCCCGACGCTCACACGCGAAGTCTCGACCTACGTTTATGAATCGGTACCCGAATGGTTCGAAGATCCCTTCTTCATGAAGGATGCGGACCCGGCAGTGCTCGAGCAGCTCAAGGCTCCCGAACGGATGCAGCGGATACAGGAAAGCCCTGCCGCCGCCGGCTACAAACGCGCCCTCGCCGTCGCGATGCCCAATCTCGACAAAGCAGCGAATGGCGGCGTCACGATCGCATTCGGCACCGACACGGGCCCTGCCGGACGCTTTCAGGGTTACTTCGAGCATATGGAGCTCGACATGATGGCTGAAGCGGGGATGTCCCCCGAGCAGATCATCCGCTCCGCCACCGGCGATGCCGCGCGGTGCCTCGGCTTCGACTCCGTCGGGACTCTGGGCTCGGGCAAGTGGGCCGACTTCATCGTGCTCGGAGAGAACCCACTCAGCGACATCAAGAACATGAGGACCATCGAGTCCGTGTGGATCGCCGGTAACCGAGTTCCCGACGACACGTAAGCGAACGAACGAGCCGTCCGCCCGCGGACCGTTCTCCCGAGCAGGTTTGAAGGGTGCGAGAGCCCTGCTCGGCCCGAGGCCCGCGGACGGACGTTAACGGCGGCCGCACCCTGCCGCTCGCGTCAAACGCGCCCGTGTCTCAGCGCGGTGTCCCTAGCAGCACGTTGAGCGCGGTCGTTTTCCGAACCTGCACGTCGACGGCCGTGAGAAACGGCTCAAAGCCTTCCTTTCTGAGCTCGAGCTCGTACGTGCCCGCGGGAAGGTGGAGCTCCAGCCTCTCGTTCCCTGCGGGAACGTGCCATTGCTCTCCGTCGATAAAGATCTGCGCGCCCACCGGCTGGGTGCGGAGCGCTAGAACGCCGAACGACCCCGTCGAAACGGCAGCGCTCGACGAAAGAGAAGGACCCGGCGTCGTGGGTGGAGGAGGAGCAGGAGTGAGAACAGGAGCCGCTCGCGAGCTCGTTGCCGCGCGCGCACGGGATGTGGGTACGGCCGGCCGCGCCGGCGCGACCTCTCCTACGGCAAGTGGCTCCATCTCATGATGGATCCGCACCGTGGAGCCGTTCGAGGAATATACCGTTTCCTCGAAGATCCGATATCCATCGAGGTACAAGCTCACATCGTGAGGCCCCGGATCGAGTCGGAGCTTGCCGAAGTCATCGACGATCCCTGCATAGTACCCATCGATGTAGACCTCGGCTTGCTTCGGGTGCACATCGAAGCGTAGCTGGCCTCTCGGGTCCTTCGGGCCGCCCGCGAAGGAGAGGCCGAGTGAGAATGGATAATGGCCGAAGCCAACACCAACGGACGGGTAGAAGCCGGGAGCGTAGGCGAGATGAAAGCTCGGATAGCCATAGCCCCACCCGCCATAGCGGTGGCCGTACCCGCCGCGGTACCCGTAGCGGCCACGACGGGGTCGAGCATCCGATACCTCCGGTAAGAACAGGCCCGCGCCGAAGACGAGCAGAACAAGGGCGGCGAGGGAACGGTTGAACATACGAATCCTCCTATCGCGCACCCTTCACGAGGCCGTAATGCAACACGCATACCAGCGAGAACGGGCCGTGGATCCGCGATCCTCGGGCTCAATGTGTCCACTAGCGTCGTTACGGCCGTCCCGTAGCGAGGACGCCTACGCTCAGTCGGAGGAGAGGTCGAAGCAGGCGAGGGTGCCGACGTTGCGCACGCACATACGACCGTCCGACAGCGACGGGTAGGCGCGCACGACACCGGGGAGGAGCTGGTGATTCGAGATGGCTCGGAACGCCTGCGGCGTCGCCTCCGCGATCACGAGCTCGCCGGATTCGCGCATCAAGAGCAATTGATGGCCCACGCGCGTCACGGATCCCGCCAGAAATCGATCTTCCGACCAGTGAACTTTGCCAGTCTTCAAATCCACCGCTCGGAGTGATTGTCCGAACTCCTGTCGGCCGTGATAGCCGTAGAGCACACCGTCGAGGTGGACCGCCGTCGCGTAGTGACCGGAGAGGACGTCGTCACTCGACCAGAGCTCGACGGGTGCGGGCGCGCTGAAGTCGAGCGCCACGGCGCCGGTACCGTAGCTCGCGGAGACGAAGACGACGTCGCCAATCACGAGAGGCGTCGCGGCATTGACGGATGCACGCGAGCGTGACTTCCATCGCTTCTCGTAAAAGATGCTCCCGTCGGCGGGATTCAGGATGACGAGCCCCTCTCTCGTGAGAAACAACGCGCGGCCGGCGTCGAGCGAGGGAGAGGAATAGCTTGCCTCATGATCGGTCGCGCTCCATACCGGCTCGCCGGAGGCGATATCGAATGCGACGATACCGGCACCGTCGGGGCCGCCGACGTTGGCGACGACGTGCTCCCCGGTGACGAGTGGCGAGGAGGCCGATCCGAACCACCCTTTCGGAGCACCGAAGCGCGCTCGGGTGTCGACCTGCCACAGCTCCTTACCCGAGTCGAGAGCGCGTGCGGTGAGGACACCTTGGGCGCCAAACGTGTAGACCCGGTCGCCGGACACGACCGGAGCCGCGCGCGGACCTTCGTCGAAGCCGAAGTCGTCGCGGTAAGAGGTGTCCGACTCCGACGACCAGATAGGCTCACCTGTGGAGGCGTTCAGGGCGTCGACGCGCTCGGCGCCACCGACTCGATGAAACAGCAGGAGCTTGTTAGAGGCGACGACCGGTCCGGCGAAGCCCTGTCCGACGTCCTTGCTCCAGAGCATCCGCGGTTCGCCCGGAACGAACGCCTCATCGGGATAGACCCCGTCTCGGTTCGGACCCAGTAGCTGCGGCCAGTCCTGCGACCAAGCCGGGGACAGGAGCATGCCCGAGCACAGTGCAACGAAGATAACGTTCCGAATCACGGCGCCAGTGTAACCCTGGACACACTCTTGGCGCGCCCCGCCGGGACCCTTCGCGGTGGTACCATCGACACCGAACTGCGATTGGCTATGCCACTCCCTACCGGAACGCGCTTCGCTCACTACGAGATCCTCGACCCCATCGGTCAGGGCGGCATGGGCGAGGTGTACCGCGCCCGAGACACGAACCTCGATCGCGTCGTCGCCATCAAAGTGCTCCCGAAGGAGCTCGCCGACGACACGGAACGCCGAGCGAGGTTCGGGCGTGAGGCCAAGCTGCTCGCTTCGCTGAACCACCCGAACATCGCGAGTATTCATGGCTTCGAGGCGGGCGCACTCGTCCTCGAGCTCATCGAAGGAGAAACCCTCCGCGAGCGAATCCGAGGAGCCCCTTTGCCCCTCGCTGAGGTCATCCGCTTGTTCACGCAGATCGCCGCCGGCCTGGAGCTCGCACACGAGAAGGGAGTCGTGCACCGCGACCTGAAGCCGGCAAACATCATGGTCACCTCGGCGGGACAGGTCAAAATATTGGACTTTGGCCTCGCGCGGGCGCTCGGGCGCGAGCGGGTCGGCGATGACTCGGCCGAGTCGGAAACGCTCGAGCGCGACTTGACCGCCTCGGGCGTCGTGCTCGGGACGCCGGCCTATCTGAGCCCTGAACAAGCGCGTGGCCAGGCGGTCGACCGGCGAACGGACCTGTGGGCGTTTGGCTGCGTTCTCTTCGAAGCGCTCACCGGCAGACAAGCATTCACCGGCGAAACAGTGTCCGACACAATCGTCGCGATCCTCGAACGTGAACCGGCGCTCGACCTTCTGCCTGCGGAGACGCCGCCGGCGATACGCGCCCTCGTGCGACGCTGCCTACGGAAAGAATCAACGGAGCGACAGCGAGACGCGGGGGACGCCGGGCTCGCGTTGAAGGAGGACTCTCCGGAGCCGGTAGTGCCAGCCTCAAAGAAGGAAGCCTCTCGTGTATCGAAGGCGGCTCCGTGGATCGTGACCTTTGCCCTCGCCGCGCTCGGAAGCGTGCTCGCCTGGAATCTCAAGCCGATACCGCCCCAGGCGCCATGGATGCACGCAACCCTCCAGCTCGCGGAGCACACGGCACAGCGATTCGGGACACCCGTCTTTTCCCCCGACGGAGCCGCGATCGTTTACGTCGCCGATCTCGAGGCGGGTGGGACTCAGCTGCGACTTCGGCCGTTCGACGAGGTGCACGCAACGCCGATTCCGGGCACGGAGAACGCCACGCAACCATTTTTTTCCCCCGACGGACAGTCGATCGGATTCTTCATCGGAGGCGAGTTGTGGGTGGTTCCGGTGGGCGGCGGTCCGCCCCAGCTGGTGTCGAGAAGTACCGGGCCGGCCAGAGGCGGTAGCTGGGGCGCAGACGGGAGCATCGTGTTCGCCCCCGGACCGTACGCAGGCCTGCGCGTCGTACCCGCTTCCGGCGGCGATTCGCAGCCGCTCACCGAGGTGGCCGACGACGAGTCCAGCCACATTTGGCCTCAGATCCTCCCAGGCGGCGAGTCGGTGCTGTTCATCGCGACCAGCTCAGGGAGTGATGTCGCCGTGCAATCTCTGACGACCGGCGAGCGAAAGACTGTCGTCCGCGGCGCTAGCTACGCCCGATACGTTCGGACGGGCCACGTCGTCTACGCACGCGACGGATCCCTGTTTGCGGTTCGATTCGACGAAGCACGCCTTCAAACAGACGGTGCTCCGGTGACGTTTTCGCGGGGTTTTCGCAACGACCGTTCGACGTTTCCAAGTTCGGGACGCTGCTCTACGTTGGAGCCGATCCGGAGTGGGGCGCTCAAAGGCTCGTGTCCATCGATCGGGACGGAGCCGCGCAAGTTCTCACGTCGGAGCGAACGAGTTACGTGCACCCTCGCCTCTCACCGGACGGCGGCTCCGTCTTGTTCCACTTCGACGCTGCGGGGAATATCGATCTGTGGCGATACGAGATCGCGCGTGCCGTCTACCGACGTTTGACCTTCACCCCGTCGATGGAAGCCAGTGCCATTTGGACGCCCGACGGCGAGCGCATCATCTTCACGGTGGCGCAACCAAACCGAAACTCACTCAGCCTCCACTGGATGGCGGCCGATGGTTCGTCTCCGATGGAGCGATTGACGAGCACCGATTACCTGCACATGCCCGCCACGGTGTCACCCGACGGGAGTCTCCTGGTCTTCACGGAGCTGCATCCGGATACGGGTGCGGACATCTGGATTCGGACTCTTTCCGGTGAGGGCGCACCACGGCTCTTTCTGAGGACACCCTTCGACGAGCACGGGGCCAGCCTTTCACCAGATGGACGTCTCATTGCCTACGTGTCCAACGAGAGCGGAAACAAAGAGGTCTATGTCGAGCGTTTCCCGGAGGGAGGCGAGAAGGTGACGATCTCGACAGGAGGCGCTCGAGATCCCGTTTGGTCGAAGGACGGTCGCGAGCTCTTCTTTCATTGGAACGATACGATGGTCGCCGCCGAGATCGCGAGTTCTGAACCGTTCACCGTGGGGCGGGTAGAACCTTTGTTCGAGTACACCTTGACGTTGCTCCCTCATGGACGTGCCAGCTATGACGTCACGCGCGACGGGCGATTCATCATGGCCGAGCGCGTCGGAGGCGAATCGAGCGTTCACGAGTTCCAAGTCATCACCAATCTTTTTCCACTGCTGGAAGATCGCGTCCCCATAAACTCGCAGTAGATCTCGTCGGCCGCCGGGCTCGAACTACTCGATGGCCTGCTGTAAAACGTATTCGGCGGTCGTCGCCGGCCAGTCGTCGGACGCAGGAGCCTCCGAGAGCCAAGCGGCCAGAGCCGTCGGCGTCGCGAAATCGCCCAAGCGTCCCAGCAGGTAGGCCGCGTACCAGCCGGACCACTGTACGTCCCGCGCACCCTCGAGCGCGTTCGCCTCGTAGTCGTGGTGCGCGGCGCCTGCGGCCCGGAGCGCTGTCGTCAGTTCCTCGATCGTCGGCATGGTCGTAGTGTATGCCAAGCGGTCAGGGAACCCGGTAGCCGCCCCGGTCGTAGACCGCTTTCGCGATCTCGCTGAGTGGTGCATCGGTCTCGAAGTCGACCCGCTTCGCATTTCTACGTACGCGGCGCCACGTCGTCTCCACGAAACGAGCGCACATCTGCTCCGCGTGGTCGGCCTCGGCCGAGCCTTTGCGAAGGAGACCATCGGTGCGCGCGATCGTCGCCGCCATCGCGAATACGTCGAGGGCCATGTCCGCGAGCCGCGCCTGGATGAACTGGCGGTCGATGATCTCGTGTCGATGGTGATAGATCGCGCCTTCCGTCGCAGATGCGAGATCGGAAACGGCGTTCCCGAGGCGTGACGCTTGCTGCGACAAGCTCGGGTGCACGGAATCGAGCGATGCACGGGAGACCGTACGCTTGATCCGCCGGCTCGCGAACTCCGTCAGGACACCGAAGGAGCCGACCGGGTCCTTGAGAGCCTCCGCGAACTCTTTGAGGTAGCGGCTCGAACGTTGTACCCCGGAAAGAGACGTGAAGATACGGAGGATCTCGTTCGTGCCCTCGAAGATCAGATTGATGCGTGCGTCTCGAAGGGTTCGTTCATAAGGAAGGTGGCGCATGAAGCCGTTGCCGCCGTTTATCTGGAGCGCGTCGTTGACGATCCGCCACAGCTTCTCGGAGCAGTAAATCTTGCACGCGGCCGACTCCAACGAGAAATCATGCTCCTTGCCATCCGCGAGCGACGCGGTGAGGTAGACCATGCTCTCCATCACGTAGATATCAATGGCCATCCACGCAAACTTCGCCTGGATCATCTCGAACTCGGAGATCGAGCGTCCGAAGGCCTCGCGCTCACGAGCGAACTCGAGCGAGTCTCGCAGCAGCACTTTGGCGATCCCGACACAGCCGGCGGCGAGCCCGAGCCGGCCCTCGTTCAGGACCTCGACCGCGACGTTGAATCCGCGTCCAACCTCTCCGAGCACGTGGTCCGTGGGGACACGCACGTTGTCGAGGCTCACCGTCGTCGTCGAGGAAGCGCGTAGGCCAAGCTTGTCTTCCGGCGGACCGGTCGAGACCCCCTCCATGTCGCGCGTGACGATGAACGCGGTGAGCTCGTTGCGCTCTTTTCCGTCGACGTGACGTGTTCCGGTACAGGCAAATACAGTGAAGACATCAGCGAACCCGCCATTCGTGATCCAAATCTTCGTGCCGTTGAGAACGTAGTGCTCCCCGTCCTCCATGAGCTTCGCCGTCGTGCTCAAGTTGTTCGCGTCCGAGCCCGCGCCGGACTCCGTCAGCGCGAACGCGGCAACGCGTTCCCCCGTCGCGAGCGAAGGCAGATAGCGGCTCTTTTGCGCCTCGGTGCCGAACATCAAGAGTGCCTTGATTCCGATGGACTGGTGCGCGCCGATCGTGGCCGCAGTAGAAGCATCGACCCCCGCAACGAGCTCCATCAGCTCGCAATAGGACCATTGCGACATCCCGAGCCCACCCTGTGCTTCGGGCACGATGAGCCCGAACAAACCCATCGCACCTAGCTCGCGCCGGACGTCCTCCGGGAAATGCGACTCGCGGTCGAATCGCTCCGCGTCGATCTTCTCGGACGCGAAGCGGGTGAACCCATCCGCGAGCGTATCGACCATCTCGCGCTCTCCGGAAGGACTCTCCGGGAAAGGCAGCAGCAAATCGGACTCCAAGCTGCCGAGAAAGGCCGACTTCAAGAAGCTCCGCGAGGGTGCTCTCGCCTGTTCCTGCTCCGGTTTCGTCGTCATCCGTTCTCCAGCACCACGATGGGCGCGTGTCGAGATAGAAGTTTATCCGCCGAATGACATATCCTCGTCGTGATCACGTCAACTAAATTCGGAGGTCATCGTGGCGATGGATTGGGTCCAAAGGGACATTTCGAGCTACACCGTGATGGTGGGAGGCCGCCGCCTCGGGAACAAAGACCAGAAATGGCGGTACGCCGTCGAGCTGTTCGGCGACAAGGACGGCAAGCTCCCCGTCGGCCGGGCGTTCTTCTACGAGGCCGCCGTTCCGGATGATGACAATATCCACGAGAACATCATCTATATGTACCAGCCCGCCAGTGTGTTCCCCGCCGTGATGGATATCCTCCGCAACGAGCGGCCGCTCTACCTGCGCTACCACCGGCCCGGGCGGCACGCGACGCTCTCGACGGCCGCGGAGATCATCGGCGAAGGTGAAATGTAGCGAAAGGCTCCGCGCTCAGGATTTCACGTAGCCATCGCCTTCGCGGTGGACGCGCCCCTCTTCCTCGAGCTTGATGAGCCCTGACAGGAGCGAGCGCTCCGCGAGCCCGTGCGCTTGCTGAGGGACGTCGGCATAGATCGCCTCGACGAGCGCCGTCGTCGTCCGTGGCTCGCTCGACAACGCGCCGAGAAGCTGCTCTTCGCGCTCAGCTCGATGCGTCAGCGTCTTCTCAATGACTTTCTTGCCGACCAGAGACGGTGGCCCGTGCCCCGGATAGAGCGTTCCGTTGACGACGGTCTGGAGAAACTCGAGCGACTTCAGGTAAGTCGCCAAGTGCCCGTCGCGAGGATCCACGAGAATGGACGACAGGGTCGACACCAGGTCTCCGACGATGGCGGCACCGTAGCGCGACTCCTGAAACGCGAGATGGCCTCGCGCGTGCCCGGGGACGTGATAGGCCTCGAGCTTCCAGCCGGCTGAGCCGTCCGGAGCCTCCCCGAGATCGAGCACTTCGCCGTGCCGGAGCGGGGCGCCAAAATTGCCATCGGGGAGCTCCGCGATACAGTCTTCGTGCGCGAGCGCGGGCACACCGTAACGGGATTGCATCTCGGCGAGCGCGCCCACGTGGTCGGGATGGTAGTGCGTCAGCAGGATCCCCTCGAGCGTTCGGCCTTCGGCCACAAGCTCGTCCAACAGACTCCACAGCCGAGCTTGCTCACCTTCATCGACAGGCGATGGGTCCACCAGATAAAGCTTTCGCTCGCCAACGATACACGTGTTCGTATGCGTCGCCGGCGGGCGCGTCGGCGTTTTCAGCGGAGTGAGTAAAACGCCGGGCGAGAAATAGATCCGGTGGAGGGTCCCCGCGTCGTAGGACGCCGTCATCGCCTGGATGCGCGCTTCGAGGTCGGTCTGGCCTCTCGTCCAGTGCTCGATGAGAACGACCATCGGCGGCGCGAGCGGGATCGCGCCCTGCTTCCACTGCGTGAGTGTTTGCGACGTGTCCACGAAATCGCCGGAGACGAGCTCACCCTCCCAGATCTCGATCGCCTGGTCGTCGTCCACGAGTCCGCGCAGAAACTGCGTATCGAAGCGAACCGGCGCGAAGGGTGGGGTCATCATGCGACAGAGCGGCGTCAGGTCCGATGCGAGGAGATGTTGACCGTAGCTTCCCAGAATCGACGCGAGCGAGACTTCCTCGGCCAGCAAACGTCGCCGGTCCGCGCGCAGCTCTTCGGCGGATGGGGTACGGCCTCCCCGGCCGAGCCAAATACCCGTCTCCTCGAACAGCTCTCGAACGCCAGCCGCCACGAACGGCGAGAGCGGATCGGCGTCGAGACCTCGCACCGGAACGGACGCGTCCGCCTCATCCAGGGTGCCTCCGGGAAACGCGTACAGGCCCGGGAAAGCTCGAAGTTTCTTGCTGCGCTCGACGAGGAGCAGCTCTTCCGGGCGAGAACGCCGCGAGATCGCAACGCTGACGGCTAGACGTACCACGCGCCAGATTATAGTCCGCGCCCGACGTGCTACGATCCCGCCATGCTTCGAACGTGCTCCGGCCGAAGTCGGAACTTGGTCATCGCGCTTGGCGCCCTCGTCAGCGGGGCGGCCTACGGCCAGGACGCACGCGAGAACGTAATCGTCGACGCCAACATTCTCACGCCTTACCGCCTCACGTTGGACGACGCCGACATCCGCGAGCGCAACGGGATTGGAGAGTTCGACGTCGTGCGCGCGCAAGAGGGCGGACTCGATATCGCGGTGATGGGGATGCTCATCCCGACGTCGCATCAAGAGAAGGGCGACGCGAAAGAGGTCGCCGATGCGCGTATCGACGAATGGCTCGCCCTTATCGAGAGCTCGGAGGCGCTCGAGCTCATCGGCGATGTCCGAGATGCCACGCGGCGGACCAAAGGCCGGGTCGGGATCCTGCTCGCGCTCGAAAACGGTGCCCCACTCGGAAGCGAGCTCAAGAATGTCGGTTACTTCTACGACCGCGGAGTAAGACTCATAACGCTCGTCCATTCGCGGCCCAATCACATCGGAGATTCCTCCTACGCTCAGCACCGACCCTGGAAGGGCTTGAGCCCGATCGGTCGGGACATCGTCCTCGAGATGAACCGCCTCGGAATGATCATTGACGTCTCTCATATCGGCGATGACACGTTCGACGAAGTGCTCGACACGAGTACCGCGCCCGTCATCGCGTCACACTCGTCATGCCGGAGCTTCACGCCCGGGTGGGAGCGCAACCTCGACGATGCCCGTATCGAGCGACTCGCAGAGAATGGCGGCGTCCTTCATGTGACGTTCGGGGGTTCTTTTCTCAGTACCGAGCTCATGATTCGCGAACAGCCGGTCTGGGACCACGTGGAGGGCCAAGGACTCTCCATCAACTCCATCGAAGGACGTAGCCAGGCGCAGTCGTTTCGTCAGGAGCGCGACATCGCCTATGCAACCATAGGAGACGTCGTCGACCACATCGATCACGTGGTGAAGCTCGTCGGGATCGATCATGTCGGCATCGGCTCCGGCTTCGACGGCTCGGGCGACTCCATGCCGAACGGGCTGAAAGACGTATCCGACTATCAGACGCTCATCGACGAGCTCGTCGACCGACGTTACTCGAAAGAGGACGTGGAGAAGATTCTCTCCGGGAACTTTCTCCGCGTGTGGCGTCTAGTCGAGGCCGTCGCATCGGAAAGGGAGAACGAATGATCACGCTCAAGAGCTACGCGGCGGGCGAGTGGACGGCAGGGACCGGCACTCCGCGCATCCTGAAACACGCCGTGACGGGTGAATCGATCGCATCGGTCGACAGCAGCGGCGTCGATTTCAAAGCCATGCTCGAACATGGACGCCGGCACGGCGGCCCTGCCTTGAGAGCGCTCACCTTTCCCGAACGAGCCTCGCTCCTGAAGAGCATGGCTGGTGTCCTCAACGAGAACCGAGACGAGCTGAACGCGATCGCTGCGAGCTACGGGGCGACGCCACGAGATGCGGCGCTCGATGTCGACGGCGGGGTCGGGACGCTCGCCTACTATGCGAGCCTCGGAGCGAAGAAGCTTCCCGAGTCGAGCTTTCTCGTCGACGGTGACGAAGCTCGCCTGTCCAAGGATGGAAACTTCGTCGGCCGACACGTCTTCGTGCCGCTCGAAGGGGTCTCCGTCCAGATCAACGCCTACAACTTCCCTGCATGGGGCATGCTCGAGAAGCTCGCACCGTCGTTCCTCGCCGGCGTCCCGAATATCGTCAAGCCCGCGACCCCCTCCGCATGGCTGACACACAGGATAGTGGAGCTCCTCATCGCTTCGGACGTCGTCCCCAAGGGGGCGCTCCAGCTCATTTGCGGATCCGTCGGCGACCTGTTCGATCACTTGACTTGCCAGGACATCGTCTCATTCACCGGATCGGCCGGAACCGGAGCCAAGATACGCTCGAACTCCACGATCGTCGAGCAATCCGTGCGTCTCAATATCGAAGCGGACTCTCTCAACTGCATCGTCCTCGGCCCGGACGTTGCCGCCGACTCGGACACGTTCTCCTACTTCGTCAAAGAAGTAGTACGCGAGATGACCGTCAAAGCCGGCCAGAAATGCACCGCCATCCGGCGGGTCATCGTCCCGTCGTCAGCCGTTGACGACGTCGTCACAGCCGTCACGGCAAAGCTCGCATCCACGACGGTCGGGAACCCCGAGAGCGACGGCGTGCGGATGGGTCCGCTCGTGGATAGCGAGGCCCTGCAGTCGGCCCGGGACGGCATCGCACAGCTCGAGCGTGAGGCCGAGATCGTCTACGGAAATCCGAACCGGAGCGACATCGATGACGGCTCGGGATGTTTCATGGAGCCTGTGCTGCTGCGATGCCGCGATGGTGCCGCCGCGGACGCGGTTCATCGAATCGAAGTCTTCGGCCCGGTCGCCACGGTCATCGGTTACAAGAGCACCGAAGACGCGATCGGGTTGGCGCGCAAAGGCGGCGGGAGTCTGGTCGGCTCGATTTTCACCGAGGACGAGCCCTTTGCTCGCGAAGCCACGTTCGGACTCGCCCCCTTCCACGGGCGCGTGATGGTGATGAGTCAAAAGGCCGCGACCGAGTCGACGGGCCACGGCGTGGTCATGCCGCACCTCATCCATGGCGGCCCCGGCCGCGCGGGAGGCGGTGAAGAGCTCGGCGGCGTGCGCAGTCTGCATCACTACATGCAGCGCGTCGCACTCCAAGGAGACCCGGAACGGCTGAACGCGATGTTGAAGAGCGCTCTCCCCTAGCGGTTCATTTCTCGTTCTGGGAGTCCACCCACTCTTTGGTCGACTGCGCCTGCTCGAAGAAAACTTCGGGCGTCACGGTCGAGACCCAGCTACTGCCGAGCCCCTTCAGCGGTGTCGTTATGGACACTCCGGGACTGAAGTCCACGCGCTGCGAATAGTCGAGCAAGCTCGCGAGGGCGAGCACGAGGATAGCGAAGCCCGTCGCCCACACTTTTCGGCCCCGAAGGCTGGAAACGGGGATCGTGGCCAGATGCCCGTAGATGAGCCCCCCCAGAACGAACCCCAAGATCACGAGCTCCAAGAGGTAGCGGGGCGTGTGGGAGGACAACAGGAACTCGGTGTACTCCGAAACAGGCTCGGCGAGCAGCATCGCGATCACCGCGAGACAGGCGAGACTCGCGTGACGTAGAAAGTCGAAGCGATGCGTCAACACCCGATTGACGAAGGACCAAAGGGCGGCCCACAACGCGAAGACGACCATCGCGGCGACGGGAGGACCGGCGATATCGACCCACGTGACATCGTAGTACGCCTCGAGATACGTATCGGCGGTCAGCATGGCGAAAGCTAACAACACGACGCCGAGCGCGACGGGGGCACTCTTTAGCTTGTCGAGCAGCCCGTCTGACTTGAACATTCTCTCAGCCGGGGCCACGGCCATATCCGCGGTCGCAAAGCGCAGGCTCGTCTCGCCGATGCGCAGCAGCAAACCCGGACGTAGCGGCGCCGACTCGAGAGCTTCGTCTTCGCCAACCCGGCGGGTTCCGTTCGCGCTACCGGCGTCTTTGATCACGAGCTCGTCGTCGCCCTCCTCGACGATCTCGAGATGACGAGGGGACACGAAACGATCATCGACGATCACGTCGTTTCCATAGCCACGGCCCACGCTCGCCGGGAATCGCTCGATCCGCGTGCGGGACTCGACCTGCCCGCGCCGGTCGAGGATCTCGACGTAGATCATTCCGCCCATGAGATTTGCTCGAGATACCACTCGGACAGCGCCCGAGCATTCTCGAAAGTCACGCCCGAGGCCACCAGCACGGTCTCGAGCCCCGACACCGGCCGTCCGATGGTCGCTGCCTTCAAGACGACGTCGTACAAGCCTTCGAGCTTTCGGTAGCCTCGCAGGCAGAAGATCGTCTTGAGGCGGAGCTCCGAGCGCGCGACGGTATCGGCGTGGCATCGAAACTCCGTGACCTCGTTCTCTCCACCGCCGAGTCCGTGATAGGTCTGATGAAACTCGCTCGTAAACAAAGACGCGAACTGAAACCGGTTGAGCTCATCGCTCTCGAGTGAACGGTGGTAGAACCAAAGCTGGCCGGAGACGAGCTCGTCCGACAAGAAGATGTAGTCATCCGTCGAGCAGCTATGGTCGACGGTCTCATAGGGGACGTCGTCCTCGCGATAGGCGTCCGCCCAGCAATTGAAGTAGGTCGCAGGCTCCGTCGGGACCGAAACGCCACCGAGATCGACGCTTTCCGCAGGACGGGCGATGAGGGTGGCGACGAGCTCCTCTTGCCGCGCGACGATCTGGTCGCGAACGATGTCGAGAAACGACTCGGGGCGCTCGAAGGAACCGCTTTGGGTCGCCTGGTATAGCTCGATCGCCCACTGCACCGGCACGAGAAAACTCACTTGCTCTCCCGAGGAGGCGACGTTGATGCCCGCGACGAGCCCATCCGCCGTGATCGCGGGCCCTCCGCTCATGCCGGGGTTCAACGAGCCGGTAAAATTGATGCGCTTATCGAACGCGTGTTTCAGAAATCCGTTATACGTACCTTCGACGATGTTCAAGCCCAGGTCCAGTGGATGGCCGAGCGAATAGATGCGTAAACCTTGCGGGGTGTCGACGGGCGCGAGAGCGAAGTAGGACGGCGTCGCCCGATCCGCCTTCACGACAGCGAGGTCGTGCGCGACGTCCACAGCGAGGACCACGACCGGTACTTCTTCGTCATCGGCACCGATATAGCGGGCGTCGTAGCGCTCGGGCTGATTCACGACCTTCGCGACCACGTGGTAGTTCGTAACCAGGTGACCACGATCGCTCACCATGAAACCGGAGCCGATGGACGCTTTCGCGGCGGAGCCGATCTCCTGGATCTCGATCTTGACGACGCGATCGGAAAATTGCCGAAAGACTTCTTCGGTGGGAAGCGGTCCCTGGGCCATGGTCGAAACCGCCCACGCGAACGCGACCAAGGTCAAGAGGGTTACACGCATGAAGCCGCACGATACCATTGTTGAACCGAGAACGCGCGACCGTGATCGAGCGGAAAAAGAACGCTAATCCCGGAAGGGAGGCATGCGCTCGATAGCGTCGGTATCGCCGAGCTCACGGGCGAGCGCAAGCGTGAGGTCTCTATCCGCTCCGTGCCATTCGAGCTGTTCGAGGTCTTCCTCGAGCGGTACATCGGTGCGAAGCGTCGCGAGCTCTCGGTAGAGCTCCGCCTCTTCCCTTTCATAGCGCAGGGTGGCGGCGAGATCGTAAGCACGCCGCGGCTTGACGGACCAGTCGGCGGCGTTCTCCGGAATCGCATCGAGACGCTCGTATCGCGCGAGCACGTCGGCGGCCGATTTCTTGCCCCAGCCGAACAGTCCGGGGATACCGTCGGCGCTGTCGCCGACGAGCGCCAAGTAGTCCGGAATAGAGCGCGGCGCTACGCCGAACTTGGCTCGAACACCTTGCTCGTCGAGCACGATGTCGCGACGACGATCCCAGCAGACGATGCGGGTGCCGATGACGCACTGGGTGAGGTCCTTGTCCGGAGAGGCAATCACGATGCGCTCCACGTCGTCTCGATCCGCGAACCGATGCGCGGCCGTGGCGATTGCGTCATCGGCCTCGAAGTCAGTCATCGGCCACGTGACCATCCCGAGCGCACGACTGACCTCTTCGGCCAGTCCGAACTGCTGCCAGAGCAGAGGATCGATCCCCTCGCCCGTCTTGTAGCCGGCAAAGCGTTCGTTCCGGAACGATTCGATGACATGGTCGAACGCGCACGCCACGTGCGTGACGCCTGGGTCGCGCAAGAGGAGGGACAAGCTCCGCAACAGCCCGATGGCCGCTCCGACCTCCCGGCCGGAGCCGTTGCCTTTCTTGGGAGCGCCGTAGAAAGCCCGAAAGAGCTCGTAGGTTCCATCGACGAGATGGACGCTTTTCGCGGTCACGGGTTTCGGTATTCGGTGGGATCGGTCGCGATCGCCGCTAGAGCCGGCCCTCGGCTTTTCGATCTTCCGCATCCCAAAACGTCTGGTAGAGGCGTCGACGTTCAGAGATCGTCTGGGCGAGCACGCGGTCGCAGTTCGAGATTTCACTCGCATTGACGACTAGGTCCGCCGTCGAGGCAAACGCTTCGGTGCCGTCTCCCGTCTTCAAGTCGTCGCCAATCAGCACGAGGAACATGCGTCGACGAACGTCCGGGGTCAACCGCTTCGTCATGAGATATAGATCGCGGTCTTCCGGAAAGCCGCTCGGGTTGGTCGCGACGACTTGGTAGCCACCTTGCTGGAACTTGAGACCCTTTTCTTCCGGACGATCGTCCGCATATTCGGTGGAGTAGCCGAGCGCGCCCAGAACCATTCCGAGAGCTCGCGCATGTTGCGGGTCGGACAGCGAGACGAGCGCTTCTCCGCCGCCGAGGTCATGGGCAGAGGCCGGCAACATGACGGCAACGGGTGCGGGCTCGGATGCAGGCGCGGGAGGCGCGGCTTCCGCCGCCGGTGCCGGTGCCGGTGCCGGCGCGGCTTCCGGAGTCGGGGCCGGGGCGGCTTCGGGAGTCGGGGCGGGTGCCGGCGCAGGCGTAGGGGCAGGCGCAGGTGCCGGCTCGGGCGCGGCTGCGCTCTTGCCAGGGAGCTTGATCGTGGCCTGGCACTTCGGACAGCGAAGCATGAACGGCGTGTCCGGGACCTTCGCGTCGTCGAGGACCAGCCGATTCGAACATTTGGGGCAGCTCGTTTGCACCGTCTTACCTTTCGATCAAGTCGTCCATGTCGGAGTCGCCACCGCCCGACGACGTATCATCGTCGTCGTCGACGCCGGCCTCCATGGCCAGTCTCAGCTTCAAGTTCTGTGCGTTCGTGGAGTAGGAGAGACCGGTCTCCTGGTCGATCACCCCGGTCTCGATGAGGCGTTTCAGCTCCGAATCGAACGACTGCATCCCATCGAGAGCGCCGTCCTCGATGGCGTCGAGGAGGCTCTTCCCCTCTTTCTCCCCTTCGAGCACGTAGTCTTTCGTTCGAGAGGTCGCGCGCAGAATCTCGCACACCGCAACACGGCCACCGCCGGTCTTCGGGACGAGGCGCTGACTCACGATCCACTTGAACGACTGCGAGAACCGTGTCCGGATCTGGCGCTCTTCATTCTTCGGGAACACACCCACGATGCGGTCGATCGTCTTCGAAGCATCGATGGTGTGGAGTGTCGAGAGAACGAGATGGCCGGTCTCCGACGCCTCGAGAGCCGTATTGATCGTCTCCGCATCGCGCATCTCACCGACGAGAATGACTTTGGGCGCCTGCCGCAAAGCTGCGCGCAGAGCCAAGGCAAAATTGTCCGTGTCCGCACCGACCTCTCGCTGATTGATCGTCGCTTTGAGCGCCGGGTACAGATATTCGATGGGGTCTTCGATCGTAATGACGTGGATCGGCTTCTCGCCGTTCATCTTGTTGATACACGCCGCGAGCGTCGTCGACTTACCCGAGCCGGTCGGGCCGGTCACGAGAACGATGCCGTTGCGCTCGCCGGTAATGCCCGCGAGCTGAGGCGGCAATCCGAGCTCCTCGATCGTCGGGATCCGCGCCGGGATGACCCGGAGCACGATGCAATAGGAGCCCCGTTGCGCGAACACGTTCACTCGAAAGCGAGTGCGTTGAGCGAGAGAATGGGACAGGTCGACCGAGCCCGT
>Ga0315338_1000774_pt1 | contig 56221 bp, 43 predicted proteins | sample ASW8metaG_FD_204518 | JGI IMG/M metagenome (GOLD analysis project Ga0315338, IMG submission 204518) | Ammonia-oxidizing marine archaeal communities from Monterey Bay, California, United States - ASW #8 | ecosystem: Environmental > Aquatic > Marine > Coastal | place: USA: California | collected... | reverse complement strand
CGACGGTGAGCCTCATGATGTCGGCTTGCTGAAGATAGTTGCCCGCCAGTACGAAGTTCACGGCTAGCGAATCCCCCAACTCGCCCAGGTCGTAGTTGCCACCCTGGTATTGGCGCACAGAGCTCGAAGGGCGCACCGTCAGACCCTCTACATAGGTCAGCGCACCAATGACCTGATCGGCCAGCGCGTAGCCCAGGAAATCAGTCTCGGGGTCGCTTCGCAGATTGGAGAACGGGAGGACGGCGAGCTTGGCCACCTCATCGGACGAGCTCGTCGCCTTCTCCCGATCGAACATCATCGAGAGGACTACGACTAGGAGTCCGATCGAAACGAGAGCGGCCACGACCACCGCTCGTTTCCCCCACCGCGGACTATCTCCGCGAGTGGGAGGCAGGGCTGAACGTTGCTCTCGAGCGTCCGACCCCGAGAGCTCGCGCTGCAGTCGACTCAGCTCGTCGAAGACCTCGCGGGCGCTCTGATATCTCTCCGCTTTGTCCTTCTCGAGACACCGGGCAACGATTCGGCCGAGGTGAGTGGGCAAATCCGGTCGACGCTGCCCGATCGGCATCGGCTGGTCGCGGAGGATGGATGAGATCGTCGTCATCAGAGAATCGCCGACGAAGGGTCGTCGTCCCGTCGCCATCTCGTAGAGCACGATTCCGAGAGAGAACAGGTCGGAGCGCTCGTCGACGACTTGGCCCTGGGCTTGTTCCGGTGACATGTAGGCCGCGGTGCCAACGACCGTGCCCGCGGCGGTCATCTGCGCGGTCGAGGACTCGCCATCTGCCGGTTCCGCCTGCCGCTCGACCTTGGCGAGACCGAAGTCGAGGACCTTGACCGTGCCATCGGTCGTGATCATGACGTTCTTGGGTTTGAGATCCCGGTGCACGATGCCGCCGCCGTGAGCGGCAACGATGGCCGCCGAAAGGGGGACGGCGATCTCGAAGAAGGCGTCGGCGGAGAGTCCGTCTCTCGGGATCGCCTCGTCGAGCGACTTGCCGTCGACGTGCTCCATGGTGATGAAGTGCTGGTTGTCTTGCTGCTCGACGGAGTGGACCGTGACGATGTTCGGGTGATTCAGTCGGGCGACGGCCTTGGCCTCGCGGCGAAACCGCGAAAGGCGATCGCGGTCAGACGCGAGATCTTCGGGCAGCACTTTGAGCGCCACCCGACGCTCGAGCTCCGTGTCCTCGGCGAGATAGACTTCCCCCATCCCGCCCTCACCGATCTTCTTCAAGATCCTGTAGTGGGCGAGAGTTTTGCCAATCACCGTGCCGCAATTCTAGGTGGGGTTGGCGGAGTTTTCAATTGGCGGATGGCGTTCCGTCCACCTATCGGATAGACGTCGAATCGAGGAACTCCCTTGCGACCTCCGCGGGGGAGCCCTCGTCCTCGTCGACAGCGCGGTTCATGCTCCGCATGGTTTCAGCAGAGATCGTGTCGGTAAGCTTTGCCAGGCTTGCGATCACGTGGCCTTGCTCCACGGCCAGTTGCGGGGAAGCAAGGAGAATAGCGTCGTAGGGTGGGATGGCGTTGCGGTCGTCTTCCAGCACGCGCAGGTTCGAGGTGTCGATGCGACCATCGGTGGAATAGGCGGCGATGACCTGCACATTGCCGAGCTCGACGGCTTGATACATCAACGAGGCGTCCATGGCCCGCTCGTCCGAGAACTGGAGGGAGTACGTAGTCTCGACCGCCTCCCATTCCGCTCTGGCGAAAAACTCGTAGTCGCCGCCGATCTCCATGTTCGCCGCGTGGAGCGTAAGGTCGCTTACCTTCGTGATTCCAAGACGCTCGGCCTCGCCTTCGGGCATCGCCAGGGCATAGGTGTTCTCGAATCCGAGGGTGCCGACGAGCGTGACGCCGTGCGTTTCGTCGATCCATCGCTCGACTTCGCGCAGCACTTGCTCTCGGTTCGCTCCCAACGAGGGGCGGTTCATGACCGTGGCCCAGATGGTTCCGGAGTAGTCGACATAGACGTCGATCTGATCGTTGCGTAGCGCGTCGTAGGCGACGGTCGAGCCAAGCGACGAGAGCACTTCGGTGGCGAGACCGGTGTCTCGCTCGATATGGCCCGCGAGAAGCTCGCTCAATACGTACTGCTCCGTGAATGTCTTCGCACCGATTCTGATGGGACGCGCCGTGCTATCGAGATACGGAAGTGCGAATGTGATCCCCGCATAGGCGAACAGTACGACGAGAACGGCCGTCGCCCCAACCGTGCGGGTACGCCTACGCAGGCGAACGCCTTGCTCGAGGACGAAGACGAGCGCGTCGAGCAGAATAGCGAGGGCGGCCGCCGCCACGCAGCCCACGAGGACGGCGGTGTAGTCCCGGAGCTGAAGTCCACTGAAGATGAAGTTTCCGAGGCTCGTCGCTCCAACCGGCGTCGAGAGGGTCGCGGTCCCCACGATCCACACGGCGGACGTTCGGAGCCCCGCGACGATGACCGGAGCCGCGAGGGGGAGCTCCACCCGGAAGAGCCGCTGTCCGGGTGTCATCCCGACCCCGCGCGCGGCCTCGACCAGTGCTGGGTCGACGCCGGCGATGCCGGTGACGGTGTTACGGAGGATCGGCAAGACGCTGTACATCATCAGACCGATGAATGCCGGCAGGAAACCAATGCTCTGCAAATTGGCCGCCGCGAGCAGCGGGACCATCACCGCAAGGAGAGCGAGGCTTGGAATCGTCTGAACGACGCTCGCGACCCCGAGAACGGGTTGTTCGATCCACGGAATGCGGGTGGCAACGATGCCGAGCGGGATACTCACGAGGGCCCCCATCGCGAGCGCGAGCAGTGAAAGCTGGAGATGGGCGGTCAGGTATTCGGGCAGGAGGGCTAACTGCTCGCTCATCGCGGCTCCCCGTCGAGCAGGCGCTCGACCGCGTCGGCCTGGCGCTTCGGGGTGCTCATGAGCTGCTCTACATATGCGGTCGCGGGTGAGCGCATGAGCTCGCTCGGAGTGCCGATCTGCGCGAGCTTGCCTTCGTGCATCACCGCGATGCGGTCTCCAAGGAGGAGCGCTTCGAGCATATCGTGGGTGACGAAGATCGCGGTCAGGCCGAGATCCTTGCGAATACGGACGAAGGAGAACTGGAGACGCTCGCGCGTGATCGGGTCGAGTGCCCCGAAGGGCTCGTCGAGGAGCATCAACTTCGGCTTGGCCGCGAGGGCACGCGCGACGCCGACCCGTTGCTGCTGGCCGCCCGAGAGCTCGGAAACCGGCCGCGGGCCCATGTCGACCGGAAGCTCGACGAGCTCGAGGAGCTCGTGCACCCGCGCGCGCGACCGTTCGTCGTCCCAACCGAGAAGCGATGGTGTGATCGCGATGTTCTCCGCGACCGTCATGTGAGGAAACAGGCCGATGCGCTGAAAGACGTAGCCGATGCGTCGCCTGAGGGCGTGCGGCTCGATCGCGCCGGTGTCCTCACCGTCCAGCAGGATGGCGCCCGAGCTCGGCTCGACGAGGCGGTTCACCATCTTGAGAGTGGTGGTCTTGCCCGAGCCGGAGCCGCCCAGCAGCACGAGAAGCTCCCCCGGCTCGACCGTAAGAGAGAGAGAGCTGACCGCCTCGAGCTCGCCGAAGCGCTTGCTCAGTTCACGAAGTTCAATCAGAACGACGTTATGGTACCGGCTCCGCGTCCGGGGCGAAAGCTCACCGCTGCCTCGAACGTTCTTGATCAACCCGCGACGAGAAGAGTCGTGTCCAGCGAGGATTGTACGACGGCGCGGTCACGAGACTTCTCGACTGCGTTCTCTTCGACAACGGCTTCGCCCCGGTCAGGTGCACGCAGTTTCCGAAGCGAGCTCGCCGCTGAGTTAGAGATCCGCCGGGATCAGAATCCCGAGCTTCTTGCGATGGGTTCGCCACAGCTCGAGCATGTGCTGCATCTTCTCAGGTCGGTCATCTCTGAGATCGGTTGTCTCGCCCGGGTCTGCCTCCAGGTCATAGAGGGCGAAATCCTCTTCACGGAAGCCGCTCTCGAGATGCAAGAGCTTCCAGTGACCTTGTCGCAGGAAGGTTCTCCCGGAGTGAGAGACCACGGTCAGATAGTCGTCCGCGTGCGCGCGTTCCGCCGTTCCACCGAGAAGTGCAAGAATCGACTCGCCAAGCATGGGCACGACGGAGCCGTCGTCAGGGTACGACACGCCGGCCAATTCGAGGATGCTAGGCGCAACGTCCATGACTGTCGTGAACGCCGCGCTCTTCGTACCACGTGACACCACCCCGTGGCCCGAAACGATCATCGGCGCGAGAACACCTCCTTGAGTTGCGTATTTCTTGTACCGATTGAACGGCGCCGAGCTAACTTCCGCCCACGGGAAGCCGTACGAAACGAACGAGGTCGACTTGCCCATGTTCTCGTACGTGTTGTCGTAGTTCGCTTGAATAAACTCGCTGAACTGGCCTTCCTCGTAATGGTTACTGCCGTCCGGGCCGTTGTCGCCCATGAAAAAGATCAGGGTGTTCTCGAGAATTCCCTTCTCCTCGAGGTGAGCCACGATTCGCCCGACGTGATCGTCTAGATTCTCGACCATCGCGGCGTAGAGCTCCATCTTGCGTGCCTCGCGGCGTTTTTCTTCCGCCGTCAGGTTCTCCCAGGGCGGGATCGATTCGGGCCGTGGCGGAAGCTCGTGGTTGTCGGCGAGGATGCCTGCGGCTTTGAGTGAGTTGAACCGTTCGACGCGAAGTGTGTCGTAGCCCTGGTCATATTGGCCAGCGTAGCGGTCGAGCTCGTCATCCGGTACCTGCAGTGGCCAATGCGGTGACGTGTAAGCGGCGAAAGCAAAAAACGGTCGCCCGTCGTCGATGTCGTCAATGAAGCCGAGCAGTCGTTCCGTGTACAAATCCGTGGAATAGCGCCCCTCCGGCCACTCGGCGGGCTCGCCGTCGAGCTCGTACGACGAGCCGGTCTTCCGAATCCCGACGGCGTTGAAGTGATTGGCGGCGCCGCCTCGCGTATTGAAACCTCGCGTGAAGCCTGCAGCGCGCGGCCCGTGTTCGGGCGCCATCCCGAGGTGCCACTTTCCGACCGTCAGCGTGTGATATCCCGCGTCGCGGAGTAGGCGAGGTAGCGGCGCGACGCGTTCAGAAAGGTGCGCTTCATAGCCATCGACACCCTCGAGATATTGACTCTGTCTCCCCATCCCGGCGACGTGATTGTTGTTGCCGCTAAGTAGCATCGCGCGCGTGGGGGCGCACGAAGGCGCAGTGTGAAACTGCGTGAATAAAATTCCCGAACCCGCGATCGCGTCGATGTTCGGCGTGCGAATGTCGCCGCCGTACGCGCCAAGGTCGGCGTAACCCAGATCGTCCGCGACGATGAGCAAAATGTTCGGGCGGCCCTCCGGAGTGGCTTCGCTGACCGGCGCTTCGCCACTACAGGCGAACAATCCCACCGCGACCCAGCTAACAAGGGGTACGAAATGCGCTCGAACCGACATCAATCCTCCCTGAGTCCATCGCACCCGTTCTCTCCGCTTGGCGTCTATGTAACTCACCGGTACGGTGGAACGACTCCCTACACGTGCGCTTCTACTCCGGTAATTTTCCTTCGATCTCTTGATAGACCTTCAGAATCGCGGTCCGGCCCTGCGAGCCGACCAGAGCCCAGTCGGCATACGGCCCCCATTGGGCTTGCTCCGCCGCGTCGCAGGGCGTCGACTCACCGCGGACCGCCGGCGAGCACGGAACGTTCGCCGCGTGCAGCCGTTTCGCTTCCGCAATGACGGCTACGAGCGCGTTCGTCGACTCTTCCAGGTCTGACTTCATCCTCGCCGGCTCGTCGATGAAGCCGTGACCGGGGACGACGGTCGACACATCCATCGCCATCGCCTTCCGGAGCGTCTCCACCCATTCGCTCGGGTAGGCCGACCGCATGGCCGGAAAGACACCGCGCAAGTAGATCTCGCTCATGAACAGGACCCGGCTTTGCGGAAGGTAGACCACGAGGTCGCCGCCGGTGTGGGCACGGCCGAGATTCAGGACTTTGATCTCCGTGTCTCCCATCTCGATCGTGCGCTCGTCGGATACGGTTTGGGTTGGCGGGTTCGCATTGCCAGCGAGAGTCTTCTTGGATGCAGGCGAGGAAATGAACACGATGTCCGGAAACGCAGCCTTGAAAGCAGCGTTGCCGCCCGTGTGGTCACCGTGGTCGGAGGCGATCACCATGACCTTCACGGGCTCGGAGGTTAGCTCCTTGATCGTGTCGATCATTTCTTGCGACTGTTCCACATCGCCCTGACCGTCGGCGACGAGGACTCCGTCGCTCGTGATCACGATGAGGCTCACGGTGTTGATCACCTGGCCTTGTATAGGGGAGTGCAGGCCTTCATACGCATAGACGTTCGGCGCCAACTCTTTCCAGCGAGGAAAATCGTCGACCGTCAGGCCGCGCAGCGCGATATCAGCGTTGCTCACATGCGTCTTTTCCTGAGTCAGCGCGACACTGGGGACGACTGCGGTGCCCACGAGCCACGCTACAAGGATTGGGAGTGTTCTCATCGCTCAACGACCTCCTGTCAGGAGAGGCACTCTAACGGCGCGCGCGTCGCGCATCAACTACCATCCCGACACACTTCGCACGAGTGTTGTAGGGTTCGTGATGTGAGTCCCGCTCACCGACCCTCGAAGTGAACGGCCGAGAAGGATAGCGAGTCGATATGCCAAACGGGCTTCCTACCACGCAGGTGTCACAACGGTTTTTCATCGGGGCGGCAGTGCGCGCTCTCATCGCAGTGCTTGCACTGGCGAGCGTGCCATCTGTTGCGACCGGGCAGGACGAGTGGCGCAACCCGGACCCCGATCATCTGGAGAGAGCGCGAGCGATTCTTCGGACGGTACCGCTCATCGAGGGACATAACGACCTTCCTTCCGGACTCCTGGACCTCGAGGACCGGGATGAGCCCCCGCCGGATCTTCATCGTGTCCAGCCGCTTCTCCCCGCCGACCTTCCGCGTTTACGCGAAGGCATGATCGGAGCACAGTTCTGGTCGGCATTCATCGACGCGGATTGGATCGATAGCGGCGGCTCTCTTCGTCACGCACTCCGGGGTATCGATCAGATCCATCGGCTCGTCGCGGACTATCCGGAGGCACTCGAGTTCGCACGCACGGCGGACGATATCGAGACGATCTTCGCCAGTGGCCGCATCGCCTCGCTGATCGGTGTCGAGGGGGGGCACGCGATCCAAAACTCGCTTCCCGTCCTGCGCAAGTTCCACGACCTCGGCGTGCGCTACATGACGCTCTGCCACAATCGAACGATCGACTGGGTCGACTCGGCGACGGACGCGCCGGTTCACGGAGGCCTCAGCCCGTTCGGGGAGGCCGTCGTGCGAGAGATGAATCGGCTGGGGATATTCGTCGATATCTCGCACGTGAGTGCCGAAGCCATGCGAGACGTATTGAAGGTCACCCGCGCGCCGGTGATCTTTTCGCATTCGAGCGCCCGAGCGATCAACAGCTATCCGCGCAATGTTCCCGACGACGTGCTCGCCATGATGCCGGAGAACGGGGGTGTGGTCATGGTGAATTTCTTCGCGGGATTCGTGCCCCCATCGGGGCCCGAGTGGCTCGCCCGGCAGGAGGAGGTCCGCGCTCGCTACCGCAAGATCCTCCCCCTCGCCGAGGCTGACGAAGAAGTGGCGCGCTGGACCACGGAGCATCCCAGGCCGCGCGGCACCCTGGCCGATGTCGCAGACCACATCGATCACATTCGCCGCGTCGCCGGCCTCGACCACGTCGGTATCGGCGCCGACTACTATGATCCCGGCGGTCCCTCGATGGCCGAGGGTCTCGATGACCTCACGCGTTTCCCCTATCTATTCGCCGAGCTCATCCGGCGGGGATACACGGATGCGGAGCTCCGGAAGATTGCTTCGGAGAACTTCCTGCGTGCGATGCGGGCGATGGAGCGAAGGGCGTCAGAGCTGGCGAAGATTGAGCCACCGTCGAGGGCGCGCTACTCGGGGAAGTGAACGCCGCCAGCGCGCTCTTTCGAAATCGGTGTACGGCATCGAGCTAGAGGTGGTGGCGCTGCGCAAGGCTTCCGGGCAAGAAAAGGATCGTCGCGATGACGAACAGCACGACGGCGGAAGTATTGACCAGATCATATCCACCGGCTGTGAGAAGGCGTGATGCGAGCAACGGTCCGATGGCGAAGCCGAGGAACTGCATCGAAACCCCGTGCACGACGACTCTTCCGCGCGAATCGAAGTCCGCGAGTGATGCCAGCAGGTAGGGAGTCGCGACATTCCACAGGAAATTGAATCCGCAGACGCCGGTCCAGAACAAGAGTGCTCCGATCTCGCCCACGAGCAGGTAGATAAATACAGCGCCTCCGAGCATGCTGATTCCAAGAGGCAGCAGCCGTCCGTAGCTGACTCCGAGCAAGACCGGGAGAAAAGCCCCGCCGATCCCCAGGAACTGCGACACCGTCAACGCGTTTGCGACCGATTGCTCGTCCATGCCGGCCTCGAGTCCGATCAGGAACAGATAGGCCCAGACGATGCCGACCGCGGTGTTGTAGATGAGCACGCCACTCAACGAAACGATCTTCAGTAGCTCCGAATAGTCAGCGCGTTGCTCGGCAGCGTCGACGATGTCACTCGAATGAGGCAGTGGCGTTACGAAGAACAGGCCGCTCGCGCAGAACAGCGCAAAGAAGACGAACAGGCCGTTCATCCCGATCGCCTCGTAGGCGCTCGGCATCAGTAACATGCCGAATGCACCGTAGGTAAGGACCCAGACGACGATCAGACCAAAGCTGCGGTCCGGATGGGTCGTCAATCCGGCCATCGTGAACGTAAGCGAAACCAGCCCGCCCGAGCCCAGCCCGGTCGCGAAACGAATGAGCGAAAGTGTCGTGAAGTCCGTCTGCCCGAGGGATGCAAGATTTCCGACGACGCAAAGGATGAGACAAGCGACCAGGAACTTCCGCCAGTCGACGACTCTCGAGACGAAGCTAAGCAAAAGGGTGGTCGCCGCGAGACCGAACATTTCGTAAGAAGCGATCAGCCCGGCTTGCTGTTCATCGAAACCCAGATAGGCGACGAGTCCCTGTACGAAGCCTGGTTGCAGGATGAAGACGCAGGGTCCGACGACCGCGAGATAGACGATCGCAGTGATGGATCTTCGCGAGTTGATGTCGGCCACGGGCGGGGCTATTCCAGTACCGGACGGTCTGGCTTCTTCTGTCAGAGTTCGATCACCGGCCTTACGATCCGTTGGGGCGGCGACGGCGGGCGAGTCCCGCCAATCCCAAGCTCAATAACACCAAGGAGCTCGGTTCGGGTGCGGGCGAAGGCGTAACGACAACACCGCCGAAGGCGCCCGCGGTCACGTTGTCGAGGTCGACCGTCGTCGCGACGGTGACGCTCCTCCAAGAAGGGGTAGGGGAGTGCAGCAAACGCATGACGGACACATTGGCGAGCGTTGCGAATATGTTGGTTCCGCCGATGGCGGTGAAATCCGCAGGGGAGAGATCAATCACGAATCGATGGTAGAGCCCGTCGTTCGGTAGGTAGACTCCCCCCGAGACCCACCTCCCCCCGGGGCCGTCGATGGCGACGCGCATCGTGAGAGACGGACCGAAAGTGGCCGCTCTCCAGTTGCCCGAAATCGCGTCAAGACCCGTGAAGCTGCCCGTCCATTGCGCGCTGTTGAACAACAGCATCCTGCTGCCGGCACCCCCTCCGCCAGCGACGCGGCGGAGCGCGAAGTCCCCAACACCCAGGGGCCCGTTGTCGGCAAGGGTGAGCGGCTGGACGCCGGCCGACCCAATTCTCCAGCCCATCGTGGTCCCGTCTTGAAAGTCGTCGGGCCCGATAGGCACAGCCGATGCGGATGAGGCGAAAACGAGAACGAAGAACAGGGAAATGGCGACACGCGAGAAACGACGCTCAACCGGCATAGTTTCCTCCCGCGGGAATTCTACATCACGGCCCGATCCCATCGGGCTCTGTCTGAAAAAAGCGCCCTTGGGAGGTGTTTGGCGAAACGGAATGGCCCGTGCGCGCCGACTCGACGGAGTGTTCCTAGCTCAACGCGAGCGGCGCGCCGTTCAAGATCCCGTCGCAGAGCGCGTCGAGTCCGGCGAAGCGGCCCGGTGCGAGCTCGGCCAAGCTATCGATGGCGATGGCCTCCGGGCTCCAGCCTTCGACGTCGATGACGTCGAACGGGAGGCTCTTTCGGAAGTAGATCGTATGCGCGTAGCGCCGGACGACCGATGGGTCCGGCCCGGATGGCGGTGTTCCGTGGAACATATGCTGAAGCGTCTCGAAATAGTGCTCACCGCTTTGGGCTTTCACGACGACGCCTTCCTTCTCGTAGTGGACGCCCGCGCCGGACGTCATCACCGGCACGCCCAGAAGCGCTAGCTCGAGGCCCGCGTTCGACGTGTGAGTAAGGCCGATGTCGAGGACGCGGCTGAACGCGAAATTGCTGACGTTGTCCTCGGCGGGGATGATCTTCACGTTAGCGGGGAGTGTCCCGAGCTCCTCTTCGAGGATCCGCCGGATGGTCCACCGCGACGGCGTTTGCTCCCGAAAATTCGACTCGGCGGGGTGCGCTTTGATGAGGAGCAGGTGCTCCGGGTGCTCGCCGTAGAAGCGCGCGGTCTCGGCTGCCCAGCGGAACATCTCTCCGAAGACGCCTTCCTGCCGGTACCGAGCGGAGTCCCACGCGACGTTCGCGAACAAGCCGGTGCGGGTCTTCCACGTTCCCACTGCGCCGACTCTCTCGAAGAGCTTCTCGATATCGCGGTCGACCTCGTCGAAGTAGCGGAACGACTCCTCACGATGGGTCTCGCGCGAGTCGAGGTAGCGAGAAAGCTCGTCCTCCTGCGCATCCGTCAAGGGCACATCACGGCTGTGCTCCCAGATCTCATCGGCATGGGCGAAGCTGTGTGAATCGTGCTGGCATAGCAGTGTGTTTCGTCGCCAGCCGCCGGCATAGGTGTCGCATGGGATATTCAGAGCTTTTGCCAGATCCGACCACGGTCCCCAGCTCGCGTAGAGGCCGTGTGAGGAGAAGATCTTGTCGGGTTTCAATGCTCGGTAGGCGTTTCGGGTCGCCTCGGTCATGACAAGCGCCGAGCCCAAATAGTCGCGCGCACGTGCGACGTGGTCCGGCTCATCGTCGCAGAATCGGCCGGCACGAAAATAGCGGAGCGTCGACGAGTAGACGTGTCCGCCGAGATCGATACCCGCGAAGGGGTGGGAGAGGAGCTCGCTGACGGAACATGATTGGGCCCGGGCGTGCAGCTCTTGGACGCGCTCGCGCGTCACGAACGACGACAGAGAGATCGCGCTGTGCCCGAACCGCGCGAGGTTGTCGGCGCCGTCGAAATGGCAGCCCGAACACGGGTTCTGATCCGCGCTGTCGAAAGTCCTCGCGTCGCACGCCGTGAGGCCGTCGCACAGGACGAACAGCACGTCCGCGCCTCGCATGCGAAGCGCGTGAGCGATGAGTCCCTCGCGGGCGGCAAACAAATCGCTCGAGCCGACGAGCATCGGAATCAGAATTCGTTGATGCGTAGGCTTTGCCACGGCCGCCGAAGCGAACGGCGGCATGGTCTGTTTGAGCCGAGAGAGCTCCCGCTTCCACGCGGCCATGCCGGACACGGGACGAAGCGCGCGCTCGATAGGCTCGATGGCAGTCGTCATGGCTCTTTGAAGACCCGGGCGGTAACGACGAGCGGGTATTCCGGATCTCGGGCGCCCAAGCTCTCCGGTCCGACATCCTCGACCGCCATGCCCGAGAGGAATGCGACGGCCGCGCGTAGATTTCCGTGGGCATCGATCTCAGCACGGGCCCCGGAGCAGTGCTCGCGCACGAGCCGGGTGATGGAATCAGGCGTGAATCGCCAATGGTCTTCCGGCTCTCGATGGAACTTTATGATCGACGGTACCGTGACGAGCAGGACGCCGCCCGGTCGCAGCGACTGATAGGCCGTCCGCAGGGCCTGGCCGCAGTCATAGATATAAGGAAGCGTTTGTGTGAGCAGGAAGCAATCGAAACGGTTGGTACCGAGCGAATCCGGTTCGGTTAGATCCGCGACCAACGTGGCATCGGGGTTGTTGGTGTCGATATCGACCACCTCGACGCGCGCCACCTTCTCCGCGCCGAAACGCTGCGCGTAGGTGTCGTTGAGCAGCTCGCAAACGTCGCCTTTGATCAGGCTCGCGCTTCGCTCGAGGAAGCGCTCGATGTAGAAGCGGTCGATGGGAAGTCCGCGATCGAACCCCCAATCGCGGCTCACCGGCTCGAGGGGTAGCGAAATTTCATGTCGGTTTTCGTGATCGGGCTCTGGCGGTCGCGACGGCGCATCGAGGGCGTCGAGAAATCGCTTCCGTGACGAAACGACCGACGCCTCCAGCATCTCGTTGCGCTCGCGCAGGTGAGCCGTGGTCTTCGCTCGGTCGCGCACACCCGCCGCGATCCGGGTCCCGATCGCAGAGGGCAAGATCTCTCGGATGGGGACGGCCATATCCGCGAGCCCGTAGAGCTCTGCGAGGCCTTTCATCTTCTGCTCGTAGTGCGCCCCGTGGTAGAGGCCGACGAACGGCGTCTCCGAGCTCAGAGCCAGGATGGCGCTGTGGTACGAAATACCGAACGTCAAGCGAGAGCCCTCGAACAACGACTTCGCATCGGCCGGCGTCAGCTCGCACGGGACGAGATGGAGCTGCGACCTCGTTTGGGCGCGCTCGAAGACGGCGGCGAGGTGATCGCGCTCGTCGGTGTGGCTGAAATGCATGGGAACGCCCACGACCGGCAGCCCGGTTGCCCTGACCGCCTCGTCGACGATCAGAGCGAAGAGAGTGAGATAGCGCTCGTCTTGGTAGTCCAGATAGTGCCGAAACTGGAACGCGAGGTACGGGGCGTCCGGGTCGGCGCCGGCGGCGCGGAGGAGGAAGTCGCGCCGCTCACGAGACGCGGGGCGCAGCGTGAGCGCGTCGTCGCCGGTGGTGCTCACGTTCGCGCTCACTCCGAGAGAGCTCAGATAGCTCTCGGTCTCGCGCTCGCGACAGGTGACCTCGGTCGTTTTCGAGAGCGCGCGGGCAAGAAGCTCTCGGTCGCTCGCATCCTCGAACCGGTCGACGCCCTGGCCGAGGACGAACAAAGGGCTCGGAGCGAGGAAGTAGTCGATGCACTTCTCGTAGAAGTAGGACTTCCAGTGCGCGGAGAGGTTCGCGCCGCCACAGTCCACGACGCCGTCCGCCGTGACGAGGCTCTCGAAGCCGGGCACATATTCCGCGGGGAGCGCCTCCGGGGCTTCGCCGCGCGTGATTCGAAGCGCGTCGTCTTGCAGATCTCGGATGAGGCGGGCGACTTCGAGCGCAGGCGATGCCGTCTCCGGTAGCCCGTTCGTGAACTGCTGTACGAAGAGCTGTAGTGATTTCTGAATGGGGACGCCCACTTGCTTTCCGACGAAATCACACTCCATAGGCTCTTCCGCGAGGACGGTAATGTGAGCGTTCGGTTCGAGACGCACCAGATCGCGGACGGTCGCGATGAGCATCGCGTCGTCTCCGACGTTGTGGGCGGTAATCCCGCTGAGGACGACGATGGACTTACCCGCCGTGTCCCGGCTTGCGGCGTTACCGGTCAGCTGGTCGATGCGTTGCGATAGCTCGTCAGCGCCGATCTCGGAGGCGACGAGTCTGGGCAGCGTCATCGAAGCCGCTGTTCCCGGCTCGAGCGTGCTCATGTCTTCGATAACGCCGGGCGTCGTCGTGAAAGCGAACGCGCAGCCTTCCTCTACGAGTTTGGCGACGGCTTCATCGCTCACGTCGGTCTTCGAGCCGTGCGGGAATGCGAAGAGGCGTGGACGCTCACCGACAGCGTCCTCGATATCGTCGAGTGAGCCCCCAATCTCGAGGTTGAGATCCGGTTCCTTCAGGCGTCCGAGCGACGAATGGAATCGGGTATGGGCGCCGAGTGCGACTCGCCCCTCCTCGTGGAGCTGTCGCAACATCGGCCACGTCGCAGCGATGTCCGCGATCGCCTCTTCGGAGACTCCCAGGCCGCGGAGTCGTTCGTTCCGCTCGGCGGGCGGAAGCAAACGCCACTCTCGTTGAAGGCTGGACCGTTGCGCCTGCGTGAGCGCTTCGAGATGTCCCGAGCGCGCAAGCGACTCCCACCAGAAAGGACAGCTGCCGTCGACGGCGCCGGTCGTGACGAAGAGCACGGCGGGAAGAGCGTGCTGGGTCAGAAGAGGGGCTGCGGTCTCGTAGCTGTCTCGGTAGCCGTCGTCGAGCGTAATGAGGACGCGGGTCCGGGGATCGTCACTCTCGCGATGGAGGCGGCCATCGAGGAGCTCAGCCTCGCTGACCACGCGGTAGTCTCGTGCGAGTCGATCGAGATGCGCCGAGAAGGTGTCGCTCGACACCGTGATATCGAAGGGGTCGGAGCCGCGCTCTCTAAGAACGCGGTGGTAGCACAGGACGACGAGGGGCGGTGTCGTCGTCGGTGCCGCCTCGATGTCCCGTGCGATGACGGGGACGTGAGCGATACGCTGGTCGGCCCGCGAGAGGCCCTCCGACAACGCCGTCCATGAACGAAACGACGTTTCGGGATCCGCACTTGCGATGCGCTCGGGCCGAGTGACCAAGATCGGACCGGCGACGTTCGTGGTGCGATGAGTCCATCCGGAAACGATGAGCCGCTCGGCCGCGTCGTGGTCGGGAGCGTCCGACGGGCACGCCATCTCGATACCCGGATCGGCTTCGAGGTGGATGAGTGCGCTCGTCAGCCAGCCCGGGGTGCGCGTCGTGAGTGCGTCGCCGTCGACGATGGCGACGTAGTCGAGTGTCGATCCCGAGCAGACGCTCTGGAGCCGCCGGAAGGCCTCGGGATCCATAGCGTGAACCGGGAGGATCTCGGGCCCGAGTCGGTCGCTCTTGTCGCCCGGCCTCGAGAAACCCTCGACTCCGAGCGATCTCGAGTCGTCACCCGTACGCGACAGCACCACGATGAGGACCCTCCGGTCGTTGACTTCGAGAGCAGCGCGGTCGACGAGATCGCGGATCTTCGAGCGTTGCGCGTGTTGAAGGACGGTCCCTCCGATCCGGATCGACTGAGGCAAGTGCTGGTGGTAGGCGGAGACATGGGATCTGAGAAGCTGAGGGGCCGGCCGGCGAACATCCTCGATGCGCGACGTGGGAACACCACTCGCCTCGATCGGACCACCGGCACAGATCTCGACGAGCAGGCGCCAAGCGTCGGCGTCTTCGCCCGCCCGAGCCGCGGCAGCCTGGGCGAGTGAGGTCTCGACGAGAACCGTGGTCAAGGGGATGGTGTCGTTTAGCAGGACGTCATAGCGTCCACCCGAGCCGTGTTCGGCGGGACGGGTCGAGGGGCGGGTTCCGTGAGTTCGGGCCCGGCCCGCGTGAAGCGACGTACCGGATAGGAAGGCGATCAAATGGCCTACATGATGCGGATAGAGCTCGGCGTTCTCATCGAGCCAGCCGACCCAGGCACCCGTTGCGGCGAGGGCGCCTTCCGCGCGCCACGCGTCGGCGTCGTCCGAGCTTACGCGACGGATGGGAACGCGTCCGCGAAACTGCTCTGTCAGCTCAGACGTCTCCGGCCGGTTGCCGACGACAACGGCCTCGAGTGGACGATAAAGTTGCCCGGCGATGTCGGCGAGGGTTCGCGTCAACGCTTCGGGGCGGACCGCATCGGAGATGACCAGGGAGACGAGCGGCCCGGAGCCGTGATGGGCGCCGAAGCGGGCCCACTCGGAGAGGCATGTTCGGGACACTTCCCGCATCTCGAGGTGGTGCGCAGCGATTCCGGCGTAGAGAGCGCCTTCGGATGTCTCCCAGGAGCTACGGCCGAAGTTACGGGCCGAGCGCCACAAGAGCTCATCCAGGCGACCCTGTTCCAGGAGCGACTCAGAGGATGCGTGCTGGACGACTGCGCTAGACATGGTGCACGGGAAAGTGTCCCGACCGTCGTTATTGCAACTGGTGTGCCAGGGCGTCCTCTTGGGAAACCCGGTGAAAACGGTGTTGGGCGCGCGATGGCGGTGAAAACCGTGCCGGGCAAAGAGACAGTTCTTGCCGTGTGAGCGCAGCCCGCGGCCGGATGAGGAACCTCACGATTTGATGTTCTTATAACTTATTGTAACAACGGTATTTATTGTTAACACGGACTTGACTTCATCATAAATTTCACTTAATATACACCCTAAATCCAATCCTCTCTAGGAGTCGTCCATGCCCGATATCTCTACCCCGTCCGGTCTTACTGCGCTTACGAATGCACAGCTCGACGAGGCGCTCGAAACCGCTGTCGTCGCGAGCTACGAGTCGGAGAAGCTGATCTGCAGCTACCTCACCGAGATGCGTGATCGGCGTGGTTACGTCGAGCTCGGCTTCACCAGCATCTACGACTACGCCTCGGAGCGGTTCGGCTTTTGCGAGCGTAAGACGCGTTGCTTCGTCAGCCTCGGGCGCAAGCTGCAAGAGCTTCCGAAAATCCGTGAGGCGCTTCGTAGCGGAAAGCTCGGTTGGTGCAAGGCGAGCCAGATCGCATCTCGGGCGAAGCCGGAAGATGAAGCGATGTGGCTCGATACGGCGTTGTCCGTCTCGGTCCGGGAGCTCGAACGGCGCATGCGTGATGGGACGGACACGCTCGCGTCCACCATCCACTTCTGGATGACGGACCCGCAGAGAGGGACCTGGGAGAATGCGCTCGAGATCTGCCGGCGTGTCTCTGGGGCGAACGTGTCACCGGGAGAAGCGCTAGAGCTCATCGCGGGTGAGTTCATCGCTACCTACGCGCATCTCTTGAGGGAAGAAGACGGAGACCGCGCGAGGGAGGAGGAAGCGGGAGCGCAGGCGGTGCCAGCTCTGCCGCCGATGGTAGATGACGCGCTCGTCTGTCCGGAAGAGGCAGACATCTTGCCCTCTCCGTTCGAGGCGGAGCCGACGACTCTCGACGACGCGAAGCGTCAGGTGCTCGAACGGGACGACTTTCAATGCGGCTACCCGTCGTGCTCCGCGCGCTCGCAGCTTCACGTCCATCACATCGTCTTTCGCAGTCGCGGCGGTACGCACGAGCCGGCGAACCTGATCACCCTGTGTACACTCCATCACCGCATGCTTCACGGCGGTGTCATTGGCGTCTCCGGCAGAGCCCCCGACGAGCTCTCGTTCCGGCCCCCGAAGCTGATGGCGCTCGCGCTCGACCGCCGAGCCCGCAACGGACTCTTCGTCGGTGAGCTCGACCTCATGCGCTGGCCAAACCGGCAAACGTTTGCCGGTCCTCCGGGGTCTGAACAAGGTGGGGCGGCGACCCTCACGCCGGGGTGACGTGACACGATTTTCTGAGTCTGGGGGGTGGGAACCGCCCATGGGATCAGGGAACGACGCGATTTCACAATGCTGCGGCGCGATATTGAAGTGACCTATGAATAAAGAAGTCCATCGTCATCGCGTGAGACGTTGCGATGACCGACAAGCCAAGCAACCACGATGGAGTTGAGGTATGCGAAAAGCAACAGACCCACTTTGTTGAGGATTGTCGTGGCGCCGACACCTTCAGCACTTACCGCTTGGTCGATCGAAGTTTTGGCGTTCATGATGTTCAGGAACGACCACCAAAGAGCGTCTTCGGCGGTGAGGATCGTCGATTCATGTCCCCGTTCGAACTCCAATACGAAAGCGGACGAGAGGCTAAAGGAAAGGAAGACGATTAGGAAGACGCTCGCCGTCAGCGTTTCGAGCCGACTCTTCTTAATAGCCGAGAAGATGAACCGGGCGGATCTTAAGGCACGTAGGTACCTCAGGACGCGAACCATTCGGGAGACACGCCCCCAACGGAGAACATCAACCGCTGGTATCGATGACACGAAATCGATCCATCCCCATTTGAGGTACTCACGCCTGTTGGGGGCGTATAAGACGTTCATTGCGAAAATCGAAGAGAAACAATAGGCATATCGACAGATCAATGAACTGTAGAACTCGACGGGTCTCAGGTGCTGAGACAAAGAACGCTTCCGCGACGAGCACGGCGAGAACATAGATGCTGAGCGCGAGGAAGAAGAAGTGATAAAGGACGCCCCGGGGGTCTACCTTATCGGGACTCTTCGCACTATGTTTTGCAGTGGTCATAAGCAAGCAGCTCCATTTCAGCAGGTGGCTGGTCCTACGCGGTCTATTGCGGCACTGTGCACGGAATCCCCCCTTAGAGCGTGGAGAACACCCTCCGGATCACTGTCACGGAACCGGTCGTTCGATCTCGAGCCAGCGTGTTCCGTCCCACTCGTGCAGGTCGTCGAGGCGCCCGTCCGCTCCAATGCCGCCGTAGATAACGACGCGTTGGCGCTTGCTGTCGTAGGCCATGGCGTGCACGTTGCGAGCGGACGGTCCGGATACCTCGGCCTCGCTCCATACTCCATCGCGGAGGATCCACGTATCCGCCAGGTGCGCTCGCTCCTGCAACCCGCCGAAGAGGACGAGCTCGCCGCGCTCGGTATCGTAGGCGAAGCGAGTCGCGCCGCGGGGTGAAGGCCCGGCAACGTTCAGCGGGCGCCACCGTCGACCGCCCCACTCCCAGCTATCCCCGTACTGGCCGTCCGGCCCCCATCCACCGAACAAGACGGTGGTCGCTCGCCTCGGGTCGTAGGCCAAACGATGCGTTCCGCGCACCGACGGGCTCTCCCTCGCGAGCACGGTCCACGCGTTCCCGTCCCAGCCCCAGGTCTCCGAGACATAGTGGTCGTCGGCGTCCTGGCCCCCCCAGAGCACGGTGAGCTCGCTCTGCGCGTCATACGCCATGGCGTGGTGGTCGCGGATGCCGGGCCCCTCGGGGAGTGAAGGGCGTTCGAGCCAAGTGTCACCGTCCCACTCCCAAGTATCGGCGAAGCTCCGATCTCGACTCTCGATGCCCCCGTAAACGACGAGCCGTCCGCGTGGTCGGTCGTAGGCTATGCCCGTGTGGATTCTCGCGGGAGGTCCGCCGTCGTGGAGACGGTGCCAGCTCGCGCCATCCCAGCCCCACAAGACATTCGTTGGGCTCCGGGTATCATCCGAGCCGGCGAACATCACGACCATCTCGAGATCGTCATGGTAGACCATCGTGTGGGACGCGAGCGCGGGCGGCCATAGCGCGATCGCTAGCAGTAAAGAGGCGCTCATCCATCTCTCCCCGTACGCATTATCAGAGCACCTGCGACGACCCACCACAACAGCAAGAACGACATCTGAACCGTGAGGTCGTTGTCGAGCTCCGGCCAGATGCGCTCGATCGAGAACAACGTCGCGTTCCCGGATGCATGTAGGAGTGCGGCGAGAAAGATACTGCCGCCGGTGCGCCCAGCCATCCAGGTGAATACGATCGCGCCCCCCACGGTATAGAAGGTGAGGACGAGGACCGCCGGGCCTTGAGCCGGCGCGTGCCACAACCCGTGACAGACACCGACCCAGATCGAAGCCCGGAGCCAGCCGCACCGTTCCAGCATGCGGGGAAGCATGAAGCCTCGCCAACCGAGCTCTTCGCCCAAGCCGCCTCCGGCAAAAAACCTCAGCGATAGCTCGCCCCCGAAGATCCCGAGCGAACCGAGCACACCGAGACCCGGAACACTCGGGACCGGACCGAAGAAGAGCGCTCGAGCGCCGAGCGTCACTGCGCCGAGAAGCACCGGGAGGATGACGGCGAAGGCGATCCAGTGAGGCCTCGCACGGAATGGCGATAGCCGGCGCACGAGCTCGAGCAGTCCTCGTCGCCCGGCGAAGAGCGCCGTCGCGATAACGCCGGCGAGGCTCGGCCCGTATTTGACGACGAGGCCTATGGGCGCGTCGTAGGTGCTCCTGAGGAAGGCAGCGCTCCACGTAATCGCGCAGGCGAGGAAGACGAAAACGGCGACGTCGAGAGTAAGCCAGCTCTGCCCGTGTCGTTCTTCGGACAAGCGGCTCGTTCAGGCGCGCCAGGGTGCGCGCATGGCAGAGAAGAGCTCGATGTGACCGTCGACGACGCTCTGCCGAGCGCGCTCGTTCGGCTCGAGCGACCACTCTCCTTGCTCGGACGTGCCGCCGAGAGCGATGCCGTCGTTCCGCGGCATCATGTGCAGTCCAACGCCGGGCTCACCGCTCGAGGTCCGCAGCCCGCCGAACGTGCTGTAGTCGACCTCCGGCTGCGGCGCGAGGAGCGTGAGCTGACCCTTGTGCGGCGTGAGCTCCTGGTCGTCGAACAATTCGCGCGAGCCGAGCCCGGTGCAGTTGATGATGAGGCTCTCCGATAGGGACGCGATGTCCCGACGGCTCGCGATCTCTTGTGCGACGATCCTTCCCCCGAAGAGTACGACATCCCTCACGAGGCGGTCGAGGTAGATCGACGGCTCGATCCGCATCGTGCGCTGACGGGTGGCGTAGCGAAGGGGAAAGGGATGCTGGCCTGGGCCTAGGACCTCGGTGCCGGTGCGCAAGTGCTCGGGCAAGAGCGCTCGAGGGTTTCGCATCCGCTCCGGAGGCGCCTCGTCCATGGTGGAGTAGCCGTCGATCCACGTCACGCCGTAGTCTCGGCCTGCGAGAAGTTGAAGCTCGCGATAGGCAACGTCCGCGGCGAATCGAAATTGCTCATCCCACTCGGGCGAGCGGCCGGAGATCGCAACGAGGCCTGACGTCGGTGTCCAGCCGGCCCACGACATGTTCGATGTCGTGTGTGGCGGCAGGTGCTTGGCGTAGATCGTCACGTCGAAACCGCGCCGCTGGAGCTGCCGGGCAGCGGTGAGCCCGGCCGCGCCACAGCCAAGCACGGCGGCGCGCCGGCTTCGGTGCGAAAGCGCCATCTCGGCGGCGAGATAGCCGGTGCCCCATGTCAAGGACATGCCACTTCCGCCGTGCCCGTAGTTATGGATGACCGTCTTGTCGTCGAGCTTGTCCGGGCGCACGACGAAGCCGGACGCGCGATAGGGTCTGAGTCCCACGGTCGTATGGATCACGCGACCCCATGAGGCGTTGACGGGCACGAGGTTGTTCGCTGGGCGGACGCCGGCGGAAACGGGCGGCGGGGCTTCGGGAGCTTTCTTGGCACAACCGCCGAGTCCGAGCCCGACGGCTGCCAGACTTCCTCTCTTCAACAACGTTCGCCTGTCCATAGATGCACAATGTAGATCATCCACGTTCGCGAAGCGACTCGAGCGCTCGTGCTTGACTTCGCGATGACGTGCTCGCTACCGTCCGCGTATGGCCACGTCCTTCGTCTTGCATCGAGACGCTAGCCGCGTCCTGCCGACGGCCGTACGGGGCGAAGGCCCTTACCTGTTCGACGCGGATGGGAAACGCTATCTCGACGGCTCTGGTGGTCCCGGAGTCTCGTGTTTGGGACACTCGCACCCTCGCGTCGTAGAGGCGATGCGCAGGCAGGCCGAAGCGCTTCCTTACGCGTGGACGGGTTCGTTCACGAACGAGCCCATGGAAGCGTTGGCGGAAGCTCTCGTCCGAGAAGCGCCCGCGCCCCTCGCTCGGGCGTTGTTCGTCTCGAGCGGCTCGGAGGCGACGGAGGCCGCACTCAAGCTAGCGCGCCAGTACCACGTCGAGCGCGGCGAGCTGTCACGCACACGATTCATCGCCCGCGCATCGAGCTATCACGGCAATACCCTCGGAGCGCTCGCGGTCAGCGGCCACCGGAAGCGACGATCCGGCTATGAGTCCCTGTTGGCCGAGGCCTGGTTCTTGTCGCCATGCTACCCGTACCGCGGAAAGCGAGACGACGAGGGCGACATCGACTATACGAGGCGTTTGGCCGAGGAGCTCGATGAGGCGATCCGGACGCTCGGTCCCGCAAACGTCGCTGGGTTCGTGGCCGAGACCGTCGTCGGCGCGTCCGCCGGCGTCTTGCTGCCATCGCCGGGCTACTTTCGCGAGATGCGCTCCGTTTGCGAGCGTCACGGCGTCCTCATGATTCTCGACGAGGTGCTCTGCGGCATGGGCCGTACCGGGTCGATGTACGCGTTCGACCCGGAGGGCGTCGTGCCCGACATCGTCATCCTTGCGAAAGGCCTCGGCGCGGGCTTTGCGCCCATCGGAGGTCTCGTTGTCTCCGCGCGCGTGGTCGAGGCGCTCGAGTCGGGCTCCGGTAAGCTCGCCCACGGACAGACCTATATGGGCCACGCGATCTCCTGCGCGGCAGCGCTTGCCGTCGTGCGCACGATCCAAGAGGAGAACCTCCTCGCGAACGTCGGAGAGAGAGGACAGGAGCTCGAGCTCCGTTTGCGGGAGCGGTTCTCACAGCATCCCAATGTGGGGGACATCCGGGGGCGGGGTCTGCTCTGGGGCCTCGAGCTCGTAGAGGATCGGTCGAGCAAGAAGCCGTTCCCGTCCGAACGACAAGTCTTCGCGCACGTACGCGATCGTGCGCTCGCGGCCGGACTCCTGTGTTATCCGGGCGGCGGCTGGCTCGGAGAGCCGAGAGGGGGCGATCACGTTCTTCTCGCTCCGCCGTACAACGTCGAGGAGCGCCATTTGGACGAGCTCGTCGACAAGCTCGCTGTCGCTTTCGACCAAGTCTTATGACGATGGTGTCGACCGCGAAAGTCCTTCATAACGCGCTGGTGGCGGCCGGTGTCTCTCACGTCGTCGGCCTCCCCGACAACACTTCGGCGGCGTTTTTCGAACGCTTGGCCGGTGAGGGCGCGCCGTCACTCCTCCGCGTGACCCGAGAGGGCGAGGCCGTGGCGCTTGCGTCGGGCTTGTGGCTGGGCGGCGCATCGCCCGTCGTCTTGATCCAGAATACGGGCCTTCTCGAGAGTGGAGACAGCTTGCGCGGGACGGCCGTCCGCATGGGAGTACCGCTCGTGTGTCTCGTCACCTATCGAGGCTACGGGAAGCTGGAAGGGCCGGGCTCGGAGCCGGACGCGATGACCCGGGCGGACGCGGACTCGGTGGCGGTCGTCACGGAGCCGACGCTCCGCGCGTGGCGTTTGCCGTATGTGTTCTATCGCGGCGACCACGACGTCGCTACCTTGCAGAGCGCCTTCCTCATGGCGGCGAAGGAGTCCCGTCCCGTCGTCGTTCTGATCCCGAATCTTCTGGAGTGACGGCGATGCTAACGAAGGAGGAGCTGCTCGAGCCTTTGGCGAAGTTGCGGACGGATGAGATCGTCATTACTTGCATGGGCGTCGTCAGGCCCTGGGGCTTGCTGTCGGACAGCGACCTGGATTTCGCATCCGCGGACAGCGCGATGGGGCACACGGCAGACTTGGCGCTCGGAGTCGCGCTCGCGCAGCCGGCGCGCCGCGTGGTCTGCCTGAACGGTGACGGGAGCATGCTGATGTCGCTCGGAACCCTCGCGACGATCGTGGACGCGGGCGCGAGGAATCTCACGCTCGTGGTCGTCGTCAATGGAAGCTACGAGATCACCGGGAATCAGAAGGTGCCGGGAGAAGGTGCTCTCGATTTCGCCGCGATGGCGCGTGCCGCGGGGTTTCCGAACGTGTATGCGTTCGACGAGTCGACGATCTATCGTCAAGCGCTTCCGGAGCTATTGCGAGAAACGGGACCGACGTTCGTCAGCGTCTCGGTCGTGCCCGGCTCCGAAGGCCCCATCTCCCGAGGTCGCGCCGAGGCATCGCGCTACTTGCGGACGTCGCTACGAGACTGGTCCCATCGCTTTCGTCGAGCCCTCGTGGACTCTTGACGCGGGTGCTAGAGTCGCACGTAGATGGAGCTCTACTACCACGCCGTCGACGGAGACGTTCTCATCCTGTCCGCCGATGGCGGACTCGACGCCTCGAATGCGGAGAGCCTCGTTCGAGAGCTCAAGACGCTCGTGGATGCGGGTGCGAGAAAGCTGATCGTGGACGCCTCGAAGCTCCACTACATCTCGAGCTACGGCATCGCGGTCTTGGTGCGGCTCCACAAAAAGCTCGCCGAGAGCGGCGGTGACGTCAAGCTCGCCTCCGTCTCGAGCCGCGTGTCGCGGCTCATCACGCTCGTCGGGCTCGAGCACGTGTTCGAGATCTTCGAGACCGTCGACGCCGCTCGCGCCGCGTTCAAAGAGCCGAACTAGAGCCCGTCGAGCCCTTCGGTCAGCTCGATATAGGTTCCCCACGGATCCGTGAAGAACGCCACGGCCACACCGAGGCTCTCGATCTTCTCGTAGGGACGGTCGAACTCGACTCCGGACGCTTCGAGCTTTTTGCAGAGCGCTTCTAGGCCGTCGACCTCGAACCCGATATGGTCGATCGCGCGGCCTTTGGTGGCGGCGGTCTTGGCGTCGGCGGGAGAAAAGGTCAAGTTCACACCCCCGACATCGGCGGCCTCCATACCCGAACGTTGTCCCGGGGCGGCGCCGAGCTTGTCGACGTACCACGCCTTCATCGCGTCGACTTCGGTGCTGTAGAAATGAATGTGGTGATTCGCGACGGGGCGCGTGGCGCTCTCGTTCTCGTAGAGCTCTACGCGGGTGCCGTTCGGGGCCCGGACGAAAGCGAGAAAAGCGCCCGCGCCTTCGTTCCACGCCAATCCGTCATCGTCGACCTTCATCGTTGCTCCGACCACTTCCGTTGAGATCACCGGTGTGCCCGCTGCTGCGACTTTCTTGACGACCGGGCGAAGCTCTTTGAACTGTAGGCCGATATGGTTGACGACCGCGCCCGCGGAGCCGTCCGTCGGTTTTTGCTCGCGCAAGAAAATCAGGACGTTGGGGAAGCGAATGACGTCATAGTCGCCGAACGCGACCGACTCGCCACCGAGGGATTTCCAGAACGCCACGTTCTTCGAGACGTCTTCGACCAAGAGGTGATGGTGTCCCATCGCGACGGCGTTCGTCTTCGCGGCGATGAGTTGGGCCGATGCCGGCGTCGTCGCCGCTAACATTATTAAGAGAGCCGTGATTTTCCGCATGAGAGTCATCTTATCGGTCATGCTCGTCATCTTCCACTAGAAGGCTGCTGAAAAAGCCGCGAAACAGGGGACACCATACCTATGCTCTGGCAATAGAGGGACACAAACCTATTGCGCGGTTTCTTGAGCATGGTTTGCCGCAAGAACAGAGTAATAGGTATTGTGTCCCTCTATTTCCAGCGCTATAGGGTTTGTGTCCCCTCTTTCAAGCGTTTTTCCGCAGCCTCCTAGTTTCTCATGGCGGTCCCCGGCCGTACATCAGGGACGAGCTCCGAGCCGTCGACGACGAGGACGCCGCTGACGAGCACGTATGGAATCCCTTCCGAGGCGACGGCAGGCTCCGTATAAGTCGACCGGTCGATAACGCCGTCCGGGTCGATCACGGTGATGTCGGCGTCCGCGCCTATGCGTATCCGGCCCTTATTCTCGAACGCCGGCACGTAGCCTTCGAGCCTCTGTGCGGGCGCGAGCGTCATCTTTCGGACGGCGTCCGGCAGCGTGAGAGCGCCCTCGTCACGCACGTATTTTCCAAGGACTTTGGCGAAGGTGCCGGCTCCTCGAGGGTGGCCTTTGCCGTTTCTGATGCCGCCGTCGCTTGCGACCATGGTCAGCGGATGGACGACCGCGGTGCGCGTCATCTCATCGGTGCGGCTGTGAATGATGACGGAGCCGCCTTGCTCGCGATAGTGGGCGAAGCTCGCGCGGGTGAGACGCTCGCCGGTGGCCACCCACTGATGGATACCGAACCGTTCGTCATCCCAGCTCTCCCAATCGTCGAAGAGTGCGGACTCGATCCGCGTGGCTCCGGCGTTGTATGGATAGGCTTCGGTCGTGACGTCTTGACCTCCGTCGCGAGCGCGCTCGATCAGACTCAGGAACTCCTCGATGGCGCCGCCGCCGCTCGAGTTCGCGTGGACGATATGGAGAGGCGCACGCGCGCGCTCGGCCGTCTCGATCGCTTCGACGAGGCCTTCGACGCCGTTCCGGACGTGGATGTGGGAGCTGGCGCCGCGCGCACCGGCCACCCCCATCATCGCTTCGAGCTCCTCGAGCGTCGCCTTGGGGGTGTAGGCCATGCCGAATCCGACCGCGACGGCCCCTTGATCGAGTCCCTCTCGCACGCGCCGCGCCATCTCCGCGACTTGCTCATCCGTCGCCGCATCGCTGCCGGCTGGGCCGCTCGGGAGAAAATCACCCGGATCTTCCATCACCGCCATCCGCACGGGGATGTGTCCGATGCTGACCCCGTAGTGGGCTCTTTGGCCGCCTTCGCGTTGGCGGTACCACTTCGCGACGTCGGCGGTGCCGACCTCGAGCTCGAGGCCCGTGGTCACGCCGTCTCTCACCATGTAGCCGAACGACTCGGCGTGCTGGCCGTGGACGTGTAGATCGATGAATCCCGGGGCTACCACTAGACCTTGGACGTCGATCTCCCGGGTCCCTCGAAGAGGGGTCTCGGAGATCGACTCGATGCGCCCGTCACGGACACCGACGTGCCGGATGCCATCGAGTCCCGACTCGGGGTCGATGACGCGGCCGCCGGCGAGGACGATATCGAAACGCGTCTCCTTGGTCTCCGAGGCGCAGCTCGACAAGAGGAGGAGTGCAACCAGATAGCGCATCGTTTCTCCTGACATATGTTTTGGTCAGTTCGCCAGTTGGTAGTCGAATCGCACGATTTCGCCGGCCCTCGCGTCCACCTCGATTTGGATGGGCTCGCAGCAGTTCTGACAATCTTCGATCAGGCGTTGCCGGCGCTCGACCAAGCTCACGGTGACGGCCGAGTGCTGCAGGCAAGACGGGCAGCAAAACGTCAAGATTTCATCCATAGGGTCGCTTTCGAACGTCTTCGTCGAGTGCGGTATGATATCAGGACGTTTTTCGAGGAGGTTCCACGTGTCCAAATCAGTTTCGTTCGTAGCAACTATTTGCTGCTTGTGCCTTTGTATCGGCGCAGTTTCGTTTGCCGGCGAAGAGTCGGCCGCTGCCGATGTCGCCGTCCCTCTCCATGAGGGTCTCGGCTCCGCGCACATTGCGATCACGACGAGCTCCGAGCTCGCCCAGAAGTACTTCGATCAGGGCCTACGGCTTCACTACGGCTTTTGGATATCCGAGTCTAGGAGATCGTTTGAAGAAGCCATCCGCCAAGATCCGGAAGCGCCGATGCCTTATTGGGGCAAAGCGTGGTCCTATGGCCGCTACCACAACAACGGTGCCCCGATGGATCGTGACCTCGAGACATCCTACGAGGCCATTCAGGAAGCGGTGAAGCGCAAAGACAAAGGCACCGCTCTCGAGCAAGGTCTCATCGAAGCGTTGGCGCAGAGAGTCGCCGCAGACCCGAAGGCGCCTCGCGAAGCGCTCGACCAGGCTTACGCGAAAGCGATGCGGTCTCTCGCCGAGCAGAACCCTGAGAACGTCGACGTGCTCGTTCTCGCAGCCGCGGCCCAGATGAACACGTCCCGATGGAACTACTGGGACGACAACGGCAAGGCGAACAACGACGGCACGGACTGGTTCGTGGGGACGCTCGAAAAAGCGCTAGAGCTCAATCCGCGCCACTCCGGAGCCATCCACTACTACATCCACGGCGTCGAGGCATCCGATGACGTGTACCGCGCTCGAGAGGGTGCCCGTCAGCTCGCCTCGACCGCGCCGAACCTCGCGCACCTCGTCCATATGGGCTCGCACATCTTGATCCAGACGGGCGACTACGATCATGCCGCCGACACGAACATCGACGCGTCGATGGCCGACGAGCTCTACATCGGACAGCCGGACCAGGAAGGACGCTACCCGCTGGGCTCCTACCAGCACAACGTCCACTTCGTGTGGGTGGCGGCGTCGATGGAAGGCCGTAGCTTGGTCGCGCTCCAGCAGGCGCAAAAGCTGAGCGACAAGGTCTTCAACACGATCCCGCACAATACGATCAAGCAGTCGACGCGCTACCAGAACTACATGTCGTCGAACCTCTACACGCTGACGCGCTTCGGTTACTGGAACGACATCCTCGCGCAGCCGGCGCCGCCGGAGGAGTTCCGTTTCGTCACCGCGATGTGGCACTACGCACGTGGGATCGCTTTTGCTCAGACCGGCAAACCGGCCGAGGGATGGAAGGAGCACAAGGCGCTTCTCGAGATCGCGAATGGCAACATCCTTGGTGGCGACAGTCTCTCCGCCGGCGGGAGCAAAGAGCGCCCGACTTCGCCCTATCAGGCCGATACGAAGAACCTCGTCATGATTGCTGGAAACTCGATGGCAGGCGAGATCGCCGCGGTCGAGAAGAAGTGGGACGAGTCGATAAACTACCTCGAGAAGGCCGTCAACCTTCAGGACAACTTGATGTACACGGAGCCTCCGCCGTGGCACTACCCGACGCGCCACTCGCTCGGAGCCGTGCTTCTCGAGGCGGGACGAGCGGAGCAAGCTGAGGACGTCTTTCGCGACGATCTGAAGATGTGGCCGGACAATGGCTGGTCGCTTTACGGGTTGATGAGCTCGTTGCGGCTGCAGGGGCGCATGGACGAGGCTCGTCTCCTCGAGAAACGCTATCTGAAAGCGTTCGCGCGCGCTGACGTCGCGCTGACGGCGACGCGGTTCTAAGCTTTCATTCTCGCTCTACCGGCGCGCGCTCGATCTAACTCGGGCGCGCGCCTTTTTCGTCTTATGCGCAATCTCGTCGTCTGGTCGTTGCTGACTCTGGGAGGAGCCTCCGCCTGGTCTCAGGAGAAGGCCCTCGACTTGAGCGCCCTTTCGTGGCGTAACATCGGCCCTGCTCGCGGGGGTCGTTCGATCGCGGTCGCCGGTAGCTCGAGCCGTCCGTACGAGTACTACTTCGGCGCGACGGGCGGCGGCCTCTGGAAGACCACCGACGGCGGCACATCCTTCGAGCCGGTCACCGACGGTCAGATCGCGAGCTCGTCCGTCGGCGCAGTGGCGGTCGCACCCTCGCGCCCCGATACCGTCTATCTCGGCATGGGGGAAGCGCAGCTTCGCGGCAACGTCATGCAGGGGGACGGTGTCTACAAGTCGCTCGACGCCGGCCGCAGCTGGACCCACATCGGGCTGACGGACTCCCAGATCGTCAGCCGGATACGAGTGGATCCGCGCGACCCCGACCGCCTCTTCGTTGCGGCCCTCGGCCATCCGTCCGGCCCCAACGAACAACGCGGTGTTTTCCGCTCCGTCAATGGCGGCCGGGACTGGGAGAGAGTGCTCTTCCGCGGCGCTCATGTCGGCGCCGTCGACCTCGTGATCGACCCCGGTAATCCCGATGTGCTCTTTGCGTCGATGTGGCAGGTCTATCGAAACGCTTACCAGCTTTGGAGCGGCGGCGAAGAGTCCGGATTGTGGAAGTCCACCGACGGTGGCACAACCTGGAACGACTTGAGCGCTCACCCGGGTTTTCCGGACGGACTCCTCGGCAAGATAGGCATCGACGTCTCGCCGGTAGACTCGAATCGTGTCTACGCGGTGGTCGAAGCCGAAGCCGGCGGGCTCTATCGCTCGGATGATAGCGGGTCGACCTGGAAGCTCGTCAACGCGTCTCGCGATCTCTGGCAACGCTCTTTCTATTTCAATCGCGTCGTGGCCGATCCTGCCTCGAGGGACTCCGTCTACGTGCTCAATTTCCTTCTCTTCAAGTCCGAGGATGGGGGCGCGAGTGTTCATTCCGTGCGCACGCCGCACGCAGACCATCACGATCTCTGGATCGATCCCGAGGACCCGAACCGCATGATCTGCGCTAATGATGGCGGGGGAACGGTAAGCGTCAACGGGGGTGAGAGCTGGACCGAACAACGCTACCCCACCGCGCAGATGTATCACGTCACGACGACGGCGGACGTTCCGTATCACGTCGCCGGGGCCCAGCAAGACAACACGACCGTCGCGGTACCGAGCCATGCCGACACCTGGACGGGGAACCCCAGGCGAGCGTCGAGCGAAGCGTTCTACGCCGTTGGTGGCGGCGAGAACGCGTACATCGCCGCGCATCCGTCGAATCCCGACCTTTTCTTCGCGGGGGCGACGAACACGTTGACCCGATACGATCGTGCGACCGGGGAGGCCCGGGACGTCCAACCGTTTCCCCGCATGTTCATGGGTGAGTCCTCGGCTGACGTTCCCGAGCGCTGGAACTGGGTGTACCCGATCGTCATGACCCGGAGCGAGCCTCATACGCTCTATGCGGCGTCTCAGCACTTGTGGAAGTCGACCGATGAAGGCTCGACGTGGGAGAAGTTGAGCCCCGACCTAACCCGCGCGGATGCGGAGACCATGGGGCCGTCCGGCGGCCCGATCGTGCTCGACCAAGACGGACCGGAGATCTACGCGACCATTTTCGCGGTCGCCCCGTCGGAGCTCGCTCCGTACGTGATCTGGACCGGCTCGGACGACGGACTCGTGCACGTTACCAAGAATGGCGGCCGCGAATGGAAGGACGTGACGCCGAACGATATGGTTCCGAATACACGCGTCAGTATCATCGACGCGTCTCGCCATGCTCCCGGCACCGCCTATGTCGCGGCCAAGCGCAATCAAATGGACGATCGGGCACCCTATCTCTGGAAGACAGACGACTTTGGCGAGAGCTGGGCTCGCATCGATAGGGGCCTTCCCGCAGGCGATTTCGTACACGTCGTCAGGGAGGACCCGAAACGGGCTGGCCTCCTCTACGTAGGAACGGAGCACGGGATTCATCTCTCCCAGGACAGTGGCTCGAGCTGGCGCTCACTGTCCCTGAACTTGCCGGACGTCCAGGTGTCCGACCTGGTCGTCGAGGAGCGTGACCTGGTGATGGCCACCCACGGGCGAGGGTTCTACGTGCTGGACGACATCGCGCCGCTACGTCAGCTCGAAGACGTCGGCTCCTCCTCTGCCTTTCATCTCTTCCGCCCCTCACCCGGCGTGCGACGCCTCTACCCGGCGCATTTCGACTTTCTTATCGACTCGTCGCTCGACGCCACGGTCGAGGTGCTGGACCGGGAAGGCGTCGTGGTGCGAAAGCTTGCGGTCTCCACCGTCAACGAAGGGCTGAACCGGATCTCATGGGATTTGCGCTATGAGGGTGCGACGGTCTTCCCGGGTATGGTGCTCGAAAGCCCAAGCCCTACGCGGGGACCGTGGGCCCCCCCGGGGGAGTATCGGGTCCGGGTCCGTGCGGGGAGCGAGGAGCGCCTCGAGAGTTTTCGGGTCGTCAAGGATCCACGCCACCCCGAGCTCACGGACCGGGAGCTCCAGGCGCAGTACGAGCTTGCCGCGAAGCTTCGGGATCGCGTCAGCGAAGCGAACGAGGCCGTGCTCGAGATCCGGGCTCTACGGGCTCGATTGACGGCACGCTCCGATGCCGCCTCGCTCCTCACGGCGCTGGCTGACGTGGAAGCGTCTCTCTATCAAGTCAAGAACGAAAGCCCGAAGGACAAGATCGCGTTTCCCATTCGCCTGAACGATCGGCTTTCCGGTCTTTTGTGGAACGTACAACGAGCGGACGGGGCGCCGAGCCGCGCTCACCTCGAAGTGTACCGAGAGCTCTCGAGCGAGCTTTTCGGGCATCTCGAAACGTTCGAAGCACTTCGAGAGCAGGCGGCTGGCTTTGAGTAGCCATTTGATGCTACTTAGGCTCGAGAGGGGAACCTATGATGGAACGTAATTTCGACCCGGTTGTTGAAGATATCGACAAGTTGAAAGAGGTGTCGCGGCGCGGATTCTTGGGCCTCGTGTCCGGTGCCGCGGCCGTGCCACTTATCGGTTGCCGAGGCGAGAGTGCGGACAGCGCTTCTCCCGTCGAGCCCGCTGCGCTCGCGGATCTCGAGGCCATTCCGCGCGCACCGGCACCGGACGACGAAGCGTCTTGGCAACAGGTCGCCGACGGTTTCATCATCCGCGACGGGCTGTCCTACATGAATACCGGTACCCGCGGCCCCTCGCCTCGCTACATCCATGAGCGGCAAGTGGCGGCGCTCACGGAGATCAACGGTGACTATCTGAGCTACACCCGCGACGTGTACACGGCGGATTTTCGTGCGGCGCTGCGAAAGAAGCTGGCTGCTTTCGTGGGCGCCTCGGAGTCGGAGATCGCGCTCAACAACAACACGACGGACGGCATGATTGCGGGAACCTGGGGCTTGAAGCTCGAGCCCGGGGACGAGATCGTCTATACGAACCACGATCACTCGGGCGGCTCGCACCCGATCCTCAACCGCGCTCACCGCGACGCCCTCAGTATGAAGATCATCGACGTCGCGGACCGGAAGTTTCACCCCGCTGATGGTCCCGAAGAATATTTGAAGGCGTTCGACGCTGCGCTCACGGAGAAGAGCAAGCTACTGAGCTTTTGCCACATCAACTACACCGACGGCGGCATCTTGCCCGTCAAAGAGATCTGCGCGATGGCCCGTGAACGAGGCGTCATGACCATCGTGGACGGCGCGCAACCTCCGGGCATGATGGCTCTCGACATGCACGATCTCGGCTGCGACATGTATGCGGGGCCGTTTCACAAGTGGATGCTGTCGTCCATGTATACGGGCTTTCTCTACGTCCGCGAGGATGTTCAGGATCGCATCGAGCCCGTCTTGACGACATCGCCTCCGGGACGAAACATGTACGGCGGCACGGAGCTTTCCGACTACTGGCAGGAGCGACTCCGTTCGGCTGAGAAATACGAGCCGCGCGGCTCGGTCAACACGCCGGGACGGATGGCGATGGATGCGGCGCTCGATTATCACATCCGTTTGACGCCGGCCGCGGTCGAAGCGCGGGACCGATATCTGGCAGGTAGGCTGCGCGCGGGTTTGCGAGCGATTGACGGGGTCGACCTCTACGTCTCGGAGGACCCGAGGATGAGCTGTGCGCTCGTCTCCTTCACGGTAAAGGACGTGAAACCGACCGACCTCAACACGTTGCTGTGGGACCGCCACGACATCTATATCAGGAACGTAACCCATCTCGAGGTCGACTGGGACGTGAACCGAGCCTCGATGCACATCATGGTCACCGAGCCGCAAGTCGACAAGCTCTTGGGCGCCATCGAAGAGATCGCCCGGGAGGCGTAGGAGCCATGGCTCGACGGCGCCCGGACGAGCCGTTACAATGCGCGAGCCTTGTAGGAGGGGTCCCATGCCGCGTTTATTGATTTTCGCCGCTCTCGTTCTCGTCGTGTTCGTCCCGATCGCGTGTCAGGACACATCGAGCGAGCCCGAGCCCGAGGTTTCGTCTTCTGACGTCCCTGAGCCCGGCTCCAAGGAAGCACTCATCACACGAGCGGAGTCGTTCGAGCTCGATACCGACTACACGCCTCCGCCAGGAGACCCCGCGGAGCACCACGCGGCCGGTTTCGCGAAGATCCTCTGTTCCGCCGTTTTCATCACCGGACTGGACTTCGACTTTGCCGCCGAGCATGTCGGCTATTTCTCTGCGCCCTACGAACCGCGGAAGGACATCGCGAAACGTGAGGTCGACGAGGAGAACAAGGCCGTCCACGTGACACTGCCGAGCGGTGTCGTCCGCACCGCCAAATATTACGGGGACCAGGGCTGCGTGGCGCTTCCGAAAGATCGTGACGACGTGTACTACACGCCCGTCGAGCTGACGAGCAACTTGCCCGACGCCGCGACCACGCCGTGGCCGATGGGGGACGAGCTGCCGGACGAGCCACTCCCCGAAGGCCTCGACGCCGCTGCGATCGAAGCGGCGGTCGATGCGGCGTTCGAGCCGGCCGAAGGACTGACGGCGGCATTCGTCGTCACCCACAAGGGTCGTCTCATTGGAGAGCGCTACGGTGACGGCATCGACATGCACACCTCGCTCGAGAGTTGGTCCATGGGTAAGAGCCTTACCGCGACGCTGATGGGGATACTCATCCAGCAAGGGGAGTACTCGCTCGACCAACCGGCTCCGATTCCGGAGTGGCAGAAGGAAGGCGACCCCAGAAGCGAGATCCAGATTCAGGACATTCTCAGGATGTCGAGCGGCTTGCGCTTTCGCAACATGGGAGACCCCGAGTGGGATCCCGAGCTCGGCTACCCGGATCACCTCTACGTGTATACGGGAACGGTCAACTCCTTCGAGTTCGCGGCGAAACGTGCCCAGCAGTGGCCGCCGAACACGATCGGACGTTACCGAAATTCGGATCCGGTCCTCACGAACTACATGGTGCGCCTCGCCGTCGAGAAACGCGGTGGCGAATATCTCTCCTTCCCGAGACGCGAGCTCTTCGACAAGATCGGGATCCGACACCTGATTCCGGAGACGGACCCCTACGGCAACTTCTTGCTGCAAGGTTATGAGTTCGGCTCCGGCCGGGACTGGGCGAGGCTCGGAAACCTCTATCTCCAAGACGGTGTCTGGGAGGGGGAGCGGATCTTGCCGGAAGGCTTCGTCGAGTTCGTGAGCACGCTCGCGCCGGCTTGGAAGGCCGATGGGCGCCCGATCTATGGCGGCTTTTTCTGGATCAATGGAACCGACGCCTATCCGATCCCGCGCGAGGCCTACTACATGGCCGGGGCGGGCAATCAGAAGACCATCATCATTCCGTCCCACGACCTCGTCGTCGTTCGCCTCGGACACTACAAGGGCTCGAGCCCCGGTGACGAGGGCCTCAAGAACGCTCTCGCCAAGCTCATGGAAGCGATCCCCGAGAGTTGAACGACGCGAAATTAGGAGAGCTCATGACCCCGCTACTGCGCCTGCTCGTTTCCATCTGTCTCGCCGCCTTACTGACGGGATGCGCGTCGACTCAGATGACCAAGAACTGGGTCTATCCCGAGCACGGCCCTCTCGAGTTCGACAAGGTCATGGCTCTCGTGCTCGTGCAGGATCCGCTCGTGCGACAGTCCGGCGAGGCAGCGCTCGTGCGGCACATTACCAAGGCCGAGGCGGTTCCGTCTTACGAGCTCGTGCCCTATGAGCAGATGGGTGACGTCGATGTCGTGAAGAAGGCCGTGGAGGGGGCGGGCGTCGACGCCGTGATCGTCATGCGTCCGATCTCGGATCAACAGGAAGTGCGCTACGTTCCCGGCTCCTACCCCGCGCCCTACTACTCGTTCTACGGCTATTACGGCTGGGCCTATCCGATTTCTTATTCGCCGGGCTATTTCAAGAACGAGCGGACGATCGCTATCGAGACGAACGTCTACGACACGAGTGACGGCAAGCTCGTCTGGTCCGGAGTGAGTCAGACAACGGATCCGAAAGACGTCGAGAAGCTCGTCGATGCGACGGCGAAAGCCGTTCGCAAAGCGATGCGGCAATACGGATTCGTTACCTAGTCGCGGTCCGTCGGCATGTCGACAATCCGTCGAAGGGCCATCGAAGGGATCCGGGTCGGGGACGTCTTCGTCGTTTCGCGGACGTTCAGCGAGCGAGACACCGCGGCGTTCGCGGAGCTCAGTCGCGACTACAACCCGGTCCATTTCGACGGTCGCTTCGCGGAGCTTCGATTCAAGGACCGCATCTCTCATGGGCTCCTCGTCGGGAGCCTTCTCACCGAGGTCGGCGGGCAGATCGGTTGCTTGGCCTCCGGGATGACGTTCTCATTCAGGAAGCCCGTCTACTTTGGGGATACGATCGTCTGCCGGTTCACGGTAACGGAGCTCGATGAGCGCCTCCGAGCGAAGGCGGTCGCGGTGTTTACGAATCAAGACGAAGAGGTCGTGATCGAGGCCCACTTGACGGGTATCCTTCCCGGTCCCGAGCAGCGAGAGATCATGGAGACGATCGTCTCCGCGGACGACTCCGCCCACCGATCCAAAAAAAATTGACCGCCGAACGCGAGAATCCGCGCTCCTCCTTCCGTCTTTCTACCGAGTCGCGTCGAAGACGTCTTGGCGGCCTATCGTGAGATAATATTTCCCGCGCGCGACGATCTCGGATCGGTTGGCCGAATATTGCGGGGACAGACAGGTTCAAAGAAGGCAAGGGTGCATCGTCCGCAAGAGCACGTCACAGCCGACGGACCGGATCCTCAAAAGCTGAAGCTCGCCCAGGTCGAGAGCTTCGTGCGGCAGACCCCCGTCAACGCTTTCGTCACGATCTGCGTTGCCGCCTCCGCGGCCGCAGCACTGTGGGGCTACGCGCCCACGGGCTGGCTCCTGGTTTGGCTCTCCTGTCAGAGTGTGCTCTCGATTTGGCTGCTCGCACGGTGGTGGACGCGACGAGGCCAGCACGTCCCGCAAGAGGTCGTCGGCAAGCTCCTCGCGCGCGCCAAGTTCTTCGCTCTCGTTTCGGGCTCCTTGTGGGGCGCCGGCACCGCTTTCTTTCCGAGCCTGCCGCTCCCTCAGCTCTTGATTGTGTGCTTCATGATGGGAGGCATCGCTGCCGGAGCGTCGACGACCTTGGCCGCGATCCCCCAGGCCGCGGCTCTCTACCAGGCGAGCTGCATCCTCCCTGCCGCGATCTATCTGGCGCTCCGGGGAGAGGCCATCTATACCGTTGTCGCCGCGCTCGCCCTTGTGCTCGTGGTTGCGATGCTGGGCGCGACGCAGGTGGTCTATTCGAGCTTTCTCGACGCGGTCGCGGCCCGCGGTCAGGCCGCGCTCCTCATGGCGAGGCTCGAGTCCGCCCGCAGCGAGTGGCTCGAGATTTCGGAGTCTGCGTCGGGCTTCGCGCTCTTCGACGAGCGCGACGAGCTGTTGCTGTGGAACGAGAACTACGGGCGGATCTTGTCTTTGCCGCCCGACAGTCTGTTCCGAGGAGTCCGGAGCGAGGACTTGGACCGCCAGGCGGCTCGAGAGAAGTCGCGATCCGTCGATGATGACGACTCGGTGTGGCCCGGCGGCGTCGAACCATCGGGGGCGGGGCCCTCGCCGGAGATCGTACAGCTCGATAACGGCCGTTTTGTACGAAGCGATTCCAGGCGGACGGAAAGCGGGCACCGGGTCGTCATTCATGAAGACGTCACCGAGCTGACCCACGTCATGTCGGAGCTCCATCGCTCGCGGCAAAAAGAGCTGTTAGGCCAGCTCAGCGGCGGCGTTGCGCATGACTTCAACAATCTCTTGACGGTGATCATCGGCAATCTGGATCTTCTCCGGTCGCTTCTGGATGAGCCGAAACACCAGCGTTTGACGGACACTGCCATGGCGGCGGCGAACCGGGGCGCGAGGCTCGTCGAGCGCCTGCTCGTTTTTGCTCGAAAGCAGCCGCTGTCACCACGCGCGGTGGATGTGAACGAGCATGTCCTCGAGATCCGCTCGCTGCTCGAGCAGACTTTGGGTCCGACCATTGACCTCCAGATGAAGCTCGCTGCGGGGGCTTGGCGCGCCTTGGCCGACCCGACCCAGCTGGCGAATGCCATCATCAATTTGAGCTTGAATGCGAAAGATGCGATGCCGAGCGGCGGCACGCTTCGGTTCGAGACCGCGAACATCGCCTGCGACCCGCAAGAGCGTCCAAGAGCACGGGAAGCGGACTGTGCGGCGGGCTTCTATGTCCGTCTCACGGTGACCGATGACGGCGAAGGCATGGTGCACGACGTTCGCAAGCGGGCCGTGGAGCCGTTCTTCACCACGCGAGAGACCGGCAAGGGGAGTGGCCTCGGCTTGAGCATGGTCTATGGCTTCGCGAAAGCCTCGAGAGGACATCTGGAGATCGACAGCGCGCCCGGGCGGTTCACGTCCGTCGCCCTCTACTTGCCGCGCGCCGAGGATGGCGATCGGGCGGAGACGCACGACGCTCCGGAAGGCGTACGGGACGCCGGCCCTTCGGCCCGTGTTTGAAGACCGATCTATTGCAGCATCGTGTTGAAGAACAGCTTGAACGTCCCGTGCGTTTGCGCGCGGTGCTGCGTGCGGAAACCGTAGAGAATGACTTTGCCGTCGCCCACCGCGGCCGACACCATGGCCGCTTTCTCCGAGAGGTGCTCTTCCCCTACGAGCCATCCGCTCTGGAGGATGTCGCGATCCACGTAGCGAACGATGGTCTCGTAGCGATCGTTGCCGCGTGACGGCGTGATCTCGAACGCGGAGTTCGACCAGAACAGGATGACGCCGTCATCCGGCATGCCGTAGCCGAGCGGGTGGTCGTTGGTGAACGTCGTTTTGAGGGTCGATCCGGGGGAGTAAAAATCCTTCGAGTCGATGCCGTCGAGAACGTCGCGGACGTGCAGCTCGAACTTGTCGATGGCGAAGCGGGTGGCGTCGCCGAGTGCTACGAGCGTGCCGCCATTGTCGACGAAGTCTCTGAGAGCGGCGGTGCCGTCCTCACCAATCCCGCTCATATATTCGGGCGGATAGACCTGGCGCGGCCGGCCGGGCCGCTGCGGTCCTTCTTCGCCCGTGATCATTTCGGTGGTGTCGTGCGGGATGATGATGACGTCGTATTGCGCGTTCAGATTTCCCGCTTTGATGACGTCGTCTTTGACGGAGTCGTATTGGAAGGCGAACTGTTCGAGGACGAAGCGTGTCCATCCCTCGTCCATGTTGCCGCCGCGGTAGCGCTGGTACATGCCCACGCGCATGCGTTTCAAGTCATGCACCCCGCTCGTCGGCGCGCGACCGAGGCCCTCGAACGAGGCGCCCGTCTCGGCGGCGACATCTTGATAGCCGGTTCCGCCGGTCACGACGAAATCGCCGACCTCGAGCGAGCCGGACGCTTGGTCGACACGCTGCACGCTGGCGCCGTTATCGAGCAGGAGGTTGACGGCTTTGTAGCTCTGGTTGCGGGTGCCGTCGAGCCGATAGTGTGAAGCGCCGGAGGCGACGGTGCCGGCAGCGAAGACGGGTCCGCCGAGGCGGGTGAAGTCGTCGACGGCTTCGTTCACCGCGGTAACGTGAACGCCCATGATCTCGGCCATCGTATGCGTGGCCGTGTCGTAGGGTCTGAGCGGTGAGCCGTCTCTCGCGCGGGTCCACTCGTTATCCGGGTAGAACGTCCGACCGAGAAGGTTGCGGATCAGGCCCATCTTCGGTTGAGCGAGCGAGACGATGTAGGAGCCTTTCTCGAAGCTCTGCCCCTCGACGACGAAGCTCTTGTCGGCCTCCTGGATCTCGACGTCTGACATCAGGAGCGTGTCGATCATCTTCTTGGTCGTGAGGTCGTCGTGCTGGCTCTTCGGGATGACGTAGGCTTTGGGGAATCCCTCGGCACCGCGTTCGGTTTGCCGTTTCGCCTTCAGGTAGCCGTTGCGAAGAACGGTCTCCTTGTTCCGCGCGGCGATGTCCTGGATAGCCCACGCCGCCACTTTCTGCTGGTCCACGATGTCACGCAGCCGCCACCAGCCGCCGGGCCAGGGGTTGGGCATGTTCGACTGTGCATCGTATTCGGGGAGCCCTCGGGCGCCGCCCTGCAGCTGGTCGGGGTGCAAGTAGAGCGGAGAGGCGAGGCTCGCGCTCGCGGATTCGGTGAGCATGCCGGCCATGTTGTGGAACGGTGTGATCCAGTGCCAACCGAAATGGCCCCAGCCCGGATACTGGCCCGCATTGAGGACACCCGCCATGCCCGCCTCTTCGAGCTTGTAGGCGATGTGCGCCCCGTACCACGAAGTTTCCCGCCACATCAGTGGGTCGGCATGGGGACGGATGGGCTCGCTGTAGGGAGGCACGTAAAAGCGCGCCCCGTAGCTCCCCATCTGGTGATGGTCGACATAGGCTTCGGGCTTCCAGTCTCGATAGAGCACTTTGGCGGTGTAGACCGCTTCGACCATGTTCAGAAAGTCTGCGTCCCGGTTGTTATCGTGTCCCACATATTTGTGGTACAGCCACGGGATGCCGACGCCTTCGAACTCCGTCCCTTTGTTCTTGTAGTACCAGTCGGTGACCATGATCTGACCGTCGGGGTTGAAGCACGGGAACATCAGCATCACGGTGTTATCGAGGATGCGCTGGGTCTCCTCGTCGTTTCTCGTCGCGAAATCGTAGGCGAGCTCAGGCGCCGTCTGCGCCGCCGCGACCTCGGTCGAGTGAAGGCCGAACGACTGGCTGACGACGGCGACTCCTTCCTCGATGAGCGCTTCGACCTCGCTCTCGGAGCGATGCGGGTCCTGGATCATGAGATTGACCTCGCGCAAGCGCTCGAGGTTCTCCATGTTCTTGGCGGACGTGATGATGACCAGTAGATAGGGATGGCCTTCGGTCGATGGGCCGAGATCGGTGACCTGAATGCGATCGCTCGTACGGTCGAGCATCTCGAAGTACTCGACGATCTTGTCCCAGCGGGCGAGCTCTCGATCGGCCCCGAGCTGGAAACCGAAGAAGTCCTCGGGTGCGGTGACCGATTGTGCCGATGCCGCGGCCGCTGACAGGAGAAGGCCGAGCGCGATGAGAAAGGTCGAGATCCGTTTGCTATACCTCATGGTGACACCTCGCGCTGAACTATATCAGCTAGTTTTGTACGGCTAGATACTGGCTCTTCTATTTATCTCGGTTGTCGACCTTGCGTGCCGCCGCCACCAAGATAAGGCCCGCACAGATCGTGCCGGCGTGCTCCACGGTGAGGGCCGATGCGAGATCTGCCGCCAGCGTTTCCTTCCGGTACGGGGTCACGTGCGCTTCCTCTGCGTCGAATTCCTTGGCGAACCAGCGGTGGTAGGTCGCCTCGACGAATGGCCAACCGAACCCTCCGTAGTTCGGGGTGGCCACGAGCAGCCGTCCGCCGGGAGAGAGGACCCGGGCGAGCTCCGCAACGACGACGGCGGGGCTTTCGAGATGCTCGATGACCTGGTTCATGACGATCAGATCGGCGGAGCTGTCGGCGATGCCGAGTCGCGAGAGCGTCGCGACGACGAAGCTGGCATCCGGATAGCTTGCGCTTGCGTGTGCGATATAGGTCGGTTGATAGTCGATTCCGACGACGCGAAGGCGGTCCGCATGGGGCCCGGTCTCGATCCCGTTACCGCACCCGGCATCGAGGACACGTGTGCCGTCCGGCGCTGAGAGCAGATAGCGGCGGAAGAACCGCTGGATGGGTTTATGAACGAGAGACCGCGGGAAGCGAAACTTGTCGTTGAGATAGTTGAGATAGGGTGATTCCACTTCCAGTCGAGGGCGCATACCGCCGCGCCTTATATCACAGGTCCCTTTCGTGCGACCGACCACGCCGGCAAAGCGTCGCCGTGTCGCAACGCTCGAGCAACGCAACGTTGAGCGTCTCGCTTTGAGCTAATCAGCTAGTCTTCGTGCGGCCAGATACCCAGCTCGCGGTAGTAACGGATCGCGCCCGGGTGGAAGGGTGTCCCGGTATCGATCGTGACGTTGTCCGCCCGGATGAACCGGCCCGCGGGGTGTTTCTGCGCGATCTGCTCGCCGTTCTCGTAGATGGCGCGGGTGATGTCGTAGGCGAGCTCCTCATCCATGCTCTCCGCCGCGATGACGTGCATCGAGCCGCAATTGAGGCCCGCGAAGGTCTCGTCCTGACCGCGGTAGGTGCCCGCGGGAATGGAGACGTCGAAGTAGAAAGGATATTGCTCGCTGAGCGCGGCTCTTGCCTCGGGGTCGAAAGGAATGAGCACGACATCTTGGGAGGTAGAGGCCTGGACGATCGAGGCCGTGGGTACCGCACCTCCGAGGAAGGCGGCGTCGGCGGAGCCGTCGGCGAGCATGTCGACCGCTCCGGCCTGGGTGTTGTGAAGCGGCGTGAAATCGTCATAAGTCAGCCCATGAGCAGCGAGTATGGGACGGATGAAGAACTCCCAACCCGCGCCAGCGACGCCGACGACCACGCGCTTGCCGGCGAGGTCTTGAATCCTGTCGATGCCGGATGTGCGGGGTGTCACGAAGAGCAGAGCGTTGTGGGCGAGTGTGACGAGGCTCCGCATCGGGTAGGGTCGGTCCCACCCACCTTCGCCCCGTACGGCGAAGTAAGTGATCGACGCGTTGGCGAGTCCAAGCTCGAGCTCACTGCGGTCGAGGCGTCGGATGCTCTCGAGAGTGCCCTTCGTTGCCTCCGCGGTGGCGTCCCAAGGATGCCCGCTATTCGAGAGCACCTCTGCGATCGCACCCCCGACGACGAAGAAGGCACCTCCTGGCGGCGCGGAGCCGATGCTGATAAACCTCTTCTCGACGCCTTCGCTTCCGCAGCCGAGCTGGCTCAGGGCAGTGAGGGCGATTCCGATCACAGTGAACCATTTCGACATGATTACGTAGGGTAGGAGTATGCACGTCACTTGGCAAGAAGTTCGTCGGGCGTTGCGATCGCTCGTCAAGAGCCCTCGATTCACCTTGACCGCGATCGGAACACTCGCGTTGGGTATCGGCGCTTCTACGGCGATTTTCAGCGTCGTGCATGCGGTCTTGTTGCGGCCCTTGCCGTTTCCGAGTCCGGCGGCCGTCGTTCAGCTTTGGCAAGTGAACGACGAGGGAGGGCATGGGCAGTTCTCGGACCCGAACTTCGAAGATATCCGACAACGGAGCCGAAGCTTCGAAGCCCTCGCGCGTTACCGCTCTTCGATGGCGTCCGTCTCCGGCGTTGGCGACGCCGTTCGCGTACGGGTCGCGTCCGTCTCGCGAGACTTTTTCGATGTGCTCGGTGTGCAACCCGTGCTCGGCCGTGTGTTCGTCGCGGAAGAGCTTCAACCTGGCGGGGCGCCGGCCGCTATCGTCAGCTTCGCTTACTGGCAGGGTCACCTCGGCGCTGAGCGTGATCTGTCCGGCCTCGAAGCCGTCATCCAGAACCAGAGCTATCCGATCGTAGGTGTGTTGCCGCCGCGGATCGATTTCCCGGACGAGGTGTCCGTCTGGACGTCCGAAGAGCTCTTGCCCCGTTCGACCAGCCGCACGGCACACAACTTTCGGGTCATCGGTCGACTCGCATCCGGAGTTTCCGTAACGGCGGCCGCCGCCGAGACGAGCGCCATCGCACGAGAGCTCTACGATCGCTTCGGGGACGACACGTGGATGGTCGATGCGGTCGTCATCCCCATGCACGAAGAGCTCGTTGGAGACAGCCGGCCGGCCCTGTTGGTGCTGACCGGTGCCGTCGGCTTTCTGCTCCTCGTCGCCTGCGCCAACGTCGTCAACCTACTGCTGTCGCGAGTTTCGAGCCGGCAATCCGAGCTGACCGTCAGCGCTGCTCTGGGCGCGAGCCGCATGAGGTTGCTGGCACCGTTCCTCGTGGAGTCCGCGATGCTGTCTCTGTGCGGCGGCGCGCTCGGGACCGTCCTCGCTGCGTGGGGCGTACGGCTGCTCCTGGCCTTCGAGCCCGGCAGCTTGCCGCGCGCGGACAGCGTGGGCATCAACCTCTCGGTGCTCGTGTTCTCGTTGTCCGTCTCGCTCGCGGCGGCGTTCGTGCTCGCGTTGTCGGCCTTCGTCCGGGCGGGGAGAACGAACCTGAGTGACGGCCTACGTGAACGTCGTCAATCCTATGCCGGTGACGGCATGCGCGCGGCGCTCGTCGTCTCCCAAGTCGGGCTGACGCTCGTCCTCCTGGTTGGCGCCGGTCTCCTCGGTCGGAGCCTCTGGCATTTGCTCGACGTCGACCCGGGATTCCGCGTGGAGCGCACTCTCGTCATGTCGCTGTCGCATCCCGCCCCTCAGAGCCCGGAAGACCGCGCGCACCTATCACAGCTACAAGATCAGATCGTTTCCCGGGTGCAGGGCTTGCCGGGTATCACACGGGCCGGCGGCGTGGACCGTCTGCCGATGAGCACCGGCTATCGCAACGGGATGTTCCTCATCGTCAAGCCGGGCGAGCGGCTCGAGAGTTTCGAGGATTTCGGGCGGCTCGCCGAAGACCCGGACCGCGTCGGAGAGGCCGAGTACCGGGCGGCGACGGCTACTTTCTTTTGGGCCGCGGGAGTCCCACTGCGTACGGGGCGGCTGTTCGAAGAGCGTGACGGCCCCGAGGCCCCGCACGTCGCCTTGGTCAGTGAATCCCTTGCCGAGAGGCGCTGGCCGGACGGCGACGCGGTGGGCGAGCTCATCGAGTTCGGCAACATGGACGGTGACTTGCGCTTGTTGCGCGTGGTCGGGGTCGTCGGCGATGTCCGCCATGGTGGACTCGATGCCGAGGCGCGCCCGACCCTCTACGTCAACGCGCGACAGCGTCCCCCGGCGAGCTTGTCCGTCGTGATGGAAACTGAGTCCGCCGCTGCCGCGATTCCGGCGGTGCGTGCCCTGCTGCGAGAGCTGGCTCCCGACCTACCGCCGAGGTTCCGAGTGATGGAGGACGTCGTCTCCGACTCCTATGGCGCCCGGCGATTCAGCCTGTTGCTCGTGGGCGTGTTCGCCGCTGCGGCTTTGGGGCTGGCCTTCATGGGCATCTACGGCGTCGTGGCGCTCGGGGTGTCTCAGAGGACACGGGAGCTCGGCGTGCGGATCGCGCTCGGGGCCAGCGAGGGCGACGTTTTGCAGCTCATCGTCGGCCAGGGCGCGCGCCTCGCCGCCTTCGGTGTCGTGCTCGGCATGGTCGCGGCATTCGGGCTCACTCGATTCCTGGACAGCTTGCTCTTCGAGGTGAGCGCCACGGACCCCGTGACGTTCGTTGCCCTTTCCGTTCCGCTCGTTCTCGCGGCACTCTTTGCGAGCTACGTGCCGGCGCGGACGGCGGCCCGCACCCATCCGATGGTGGCGTTGCGAGACGAGTAGCTACGGAAGTGCCACCGGCTCGGGTGACGTGAAGATCGAATCCGGCAAGGAAGCGCCGACGAAGATGTCTTCGAAGCGAATGATCTCGTCGTCGGATACGCGCTCGGTCGCAACGCGCAAGCCACCATAGCGGTGCCAGTTGCGCCAGCGGTAGTCGCCTTCGGCTCCACCATTGAGCCGGAACACCCACCGGTCCATCAGGTGCGTCTCGCGATTGACGTAAGCCAAATACGAGTCTCCGGGCGAACGCCCGTCGTCGAACGTGACTCGAATTTTGTCGTAAACGACGTCGTTCAAAGTCTCCTCCGCCTCATGGGCGAGCTCCACGCCGTCATCGAGCCACTTGAAAGGCATCAAGAACCAATAGGTCTCGCCCTTCCACATCCGATAGCTGAGGTTGACGTATTCGGACAGCTCCGCGCCGTCCAAGGGTCGGCCTTCGAGAAAGACTTTTCCTTGCCGTGTTTTGACGTTCATGAGCACGACGTACGGCACACCGCCTCGATTACGTGACTCGATCCGTAGGCGCCCCGTCCAGCGATCCCACGAGAACGATGGCTTGCGGTCTCCACGTACGAACGTGAACCGGATGAAGCGAGCTTCCTCCCAGTTCTTGCGCCCGCCCATGGCCTCGATCATTTCGGCTTCGACGGCTATGGCTCGTTCATCGACGGCGGCGGCCGAGAGGAGCCCGGCGAGAAGAATCGGTGCGATCACGAACGCGATGATAGCAGGGTCGCGTGTCGTCTTGCGGCGTCGCTCGTGGTCGCGATATCCTGCGCCACGTCCATGAGCGAGCCCGGCGCGATCACAGAGCTTCTCCATGCCTATGCCGGCGGGGATCGCGGCGCCTTCGATCAGCTCGTGCCGCTCGTCTACGACGAGCTCCGGCGCATCGCGCGCAATCATCTACGACGCACCAACCGCGGCGCGACTCTCGATACCACCGGCTTGGTTCACGAGGCCTATATGAAGCTCGCGGGCCAGAAGGGCATGCGGGTAGAGGACCGCGGGCATTTCCTCGCGATCGCGGCTTGCGCGATGCGACAGGTCATCATCAGCCGTGCGCGCGCGCGCCTCGCCGCGAAGCGGGGCGGCGGTGAGATTCCCGTGACGCTCGACGAGGAACGCGTTGGGAGTGACGAGCAAGCCGAATGGCTCCTCGACCTGGATCGAGCGCTTACGACGCTGCGCGAGAGAGACGAGCGGCTAGCGCGTACCGTGGAATGCCGATTCTTCGCGGGCTTGAGCGAAGAAGAGACGGCTCAAGCCTTGGGCGTGTCCCTCCGGACCGCGCAACGGAACTGGATGCGGGCGCGTGCGTGGATCCGAGCCGAGCTCACCGGAGAGGAACCCGCAGCGCCGGCCGGGACTTGACAGCCTCCCTTTCCGCCATCACGATCATGATGGGGGAAGGGTTTTGGGAACAACAAGCTCTGCTGAGAAGCGGGCGTGCGTCCGGTTCGTGCCCAAGGGCGTCGTCTCTTTGTCGATCCATCAGGGAGAGTTCGTGCCGTCGGGCTACGGCGTCGTTCGCGACATCTCCGAAAGAGGCGTCCGCGTCGTCACCGATCGGGTGCTCTGGCAAGGACAAAGGCTCCGGCTCCGTCTTCGCTTCGAGGATGAACGAGACCTCGTCGACGCGAAGGGCCGGGTCTGCTGGCATCGCCCCGGAAGTCCACAAGCCGGTGAAGAAATGCCGTCGACGACCGGAATCGAGCTCAGCCTGACGTCCGAAGCCGGGGCCGAGAGGGTAAGAGCGCTGCTTGGCTCCGAGCGCTTCGCCGCTGTCGAGAGCACGGTCGATGCAGACGCGAACCGAGTGTTCACGCCGCTCACGCCGTACCTCGAGCAGCTTGCGGATTTGTTTTCCGAGCTAGGCCCCGGACCCTACAAGCGCTAGCGCCTCGTCCAGCCTGCTGAGTCCGGCGCTCAGGCTCTCCGTGTCCATGCCGTAGCCGATCCTGAAGGCCTCGGGGACGCCGAAAAAGCGACCCGGCGCTACGAGCGTATCGCGCTCGATGAGTGCCTCGACGAGCCGCTCCATTCGTTCGTTCCCCGACCCGTCCCAGTAGACCAGACCGACCGAGCCGGCGCTCGGAGTCATCCAGCAAAGCGATGCGTGCGCGTCGACGAAGCTCGCGACGAGTGCTCGGTTTTGGTCGAGCCGCACGGACAGCGGCTCCAGAATGGCGTCGGCGCGGTCGAGCGCTCGCGCCGCGAGCCGTTCGCTCGCGTGGGCCATTTTCACCGAATAGAGATCCATCAGGCGGCGCAGTTTCGACGCGATACGGTCCTCGGCCAGAATCCAGCCCGCGCGCACAGCGTCCAACCCATAGGCTTTGGTGAGACTTCTCGTGGTGATGAAGCGTGGAGACAATGAGGCCGCACTCGGGACGCCGTCTCCCACGAGCCACTCGAGGTAGACCTCGTCGACGAGGACGTGGAAGTCGCGCTCCTCGGCGAGCGCGCCGAGCGCGCGGAGCTCCTCGGTCGTATCGAATCGTCCCGTCGGGTTGTGAAGGTTCGACACCACCACCAATCGCGTCTTCGGGGTCAGCTTTGCCTCGACGGCTCGAACGTCGATCGCGAAATCCTTCTCACGCGCACGCTCAAAGAAATCGACTCGGGCGTGGAGCAGCTGAGGAACGAGATGGAGCGGTTCGTAGCACGGGTGCTCGAGCAGCACGTGGTCGTCGGGCTCGATGAGGAGCGTGAACACTAGATGGTTCGCCATCGAGGTCCCTTGGGCGAGGGCGATCGAAGACGTCGCTACCCCGTAGCGAGAAGCCACGCGCTCGACGAGAGGAGCCCACCCGTCTTCGTGCTCTTCGGTGAGCGACCAATCGGCCATCGTCACGCCCAACGTCTCGAGCGACGGAGCGGGTACTCCGCTCGACGAGAGGTTGTACCGGATCTCGTGGTGCTGCTTCGCCCACGTGATGTAGGGGCTGTGTTTCACGCGTGCCTCCGCCGCCAAAAGTAATATGTCGGGATCCCGGCAGCGATGAGCGTTCCACCGATCGCCGCGTTTCCCGGGTTCGAGAGTATCGAGCTCACGACCGTGAACAGGGCCACCAAGACGAAGAGGGCGGGCGTGAACGGGTAGCCCCAGACGCGAGCGGTGCTGTCTTTGGGTGCGCTCCCACGTCGGCGATAGAAGAAGATCGTCGCGACGGTGAGCCCGAAGAAAATCCAATCGCCGAAGACGACGTAGTCCAGAAGCTGGCCGTAGCTCCCACTCATCGTGAGTACGATCGCCCACAGGGCTTGGATGAAGATGGCTCCCGCCGGGGTTCGGTACCGCGGGTGAAGTGTCGCCGCTTGCTCGAAGAACACACCGTCATCTGCCATCGCTTGATAGATCCGGGGACCCGCGAGAATGACGAGGCTCAAGAAACCGAACGTGGAGCACATGATCCCGAAACCGATCAATTGTCCACCGACGGGTCCGAGCACCGCGGTCATCGTGTCGGCGGCCGGCGCCGTGCTTTGGGCCAGCCCATCGATGCCCAGCGCGTGGAGGTAGGCGATATTGGTGAGCATGTAGAACGCGACGACGGTGGAGACGCCGATCAGGAGGGCCAAGGGTAGGTTCCGCTCCGGCCGCGCGATCTCGCCCGCGACGTGGTTCGAGTGCTGCCAGCCGCCATAGCTGAACAACACGGGGAGTAGAGCGACGCCGACGAGCCCGACGAGAGACAGGGGAGAGCTCCCCGTCGACGAGGGGGCGGTCTCCGCTAACGGCGAAGAGGTCGACGCCGCCGCGAGCCCGGTGATGATGAGCGCCGCGAGCGCCGCCAGCCGCACGATCGTGAAGACGTTGACCGTGATCGCGGACGGGCGGATACCGAGGAAGTTGACCAGCGACAGCACGACGATGGCCGCTATCGCCACCGGTCCGATGAACCGCTCCGGAGCGTCGACGAGCCGGCACGCGTAGCCGGCGAACGTCATGCTGACGGCCGCGATACCGCCGCTATTGACGACGACGAGGTACGTCCATCCATACAGGAAAGCAGGTAGAGGCCCGAAGATCTCTCGCAGATAGACGTAGCTGCCACCTGCATGCGGGGCGCGGGCGCCGAGCTCCCCGAAACACATCGCCCCGATGAGCGCGACGAGTCCGCCGAGCGCCCATACCCCAAGCGTCAGACTCGCCGAACCGGTCCGCTCCGCCACGATCGCCGGGTTGAGAAAAATGCCCGCGCCGATGATCCCGCCGATGACGAGCATCGTGCCGTCGAAGAGGTTTAGGCTGCGATCGTAGGTCGTCTTCGGGTCCAAAACGAGCCGATTCTCTCACATGCTAGTCTTCTCGAATGATGCTTCGAACCCTGGGGCTCGTCGCCGGCCTCCTCGCCACCGCGGTCTGTCGCAATGTGGTGACGACCGACGCGGTGTCGCTCATGGACATCCAGGGTCGTGGCGAGCGCTCTCCGCTCGAAGGCGAGGTCGTGACGACTCGCGGGATCGTCACCGCGATACGCGCCGACGAGCGTGGATTCTGGCTGCAGGATGTAGGCGGGGACGGAGACCTTGAGACGTCTGATGCCGTGCTCGTGTGGGGGCGAGCCGGCGTCGCGGTCGGCGATGACGTTCGCCTTCGCGGAAACGTCGTCGAGTTCGTCGGCCGCGAGGGCGATCGGCCATTGACCGAGCTTGCCGATATCGAGTCGCTCGACGTCCTCTCAAGCGGGAACGACCTGCCGCCTGCGCTTACCCTGACACCGTTGCCGACGGAGTCCGTAGCCGACGCGATCGAGTACTGGTCACGTCTCGAGAGCATGCGCGTCCGCTTCGAGGACGCCCGCGTCGTCGCGCCGACGAATCGATTCGGTGAGACCGTGGTGGTGATGGAGTCGAACGGACCCGTAGGACGGCACGTGTTCGTGCGGCCGCTGGCCGATGGGCGGGTCGACTACAACCCCGAACGTATCCTGCTCGACGACGGCATCCGCGATGCGATCGAGGGGCGCGCCGGCGACGAGGTCCGCGACCTCGTCGGCATCGTGGATTACGGGTTCGGAAACTATCGCGTCCAACCGGCTGCCTGGGAGCATCGAGAGGGCGATCGCGTCGTTCTGGGCGTCCGGCAGCGAGGCGGCGTCGCCGTCGTCAGCTTCAACGTCGAGAACCTTCTCGAGCTCGAAGAAGAGGCGCTCGACGAGAAAATCGACAGCTTGTCCGCTTTCATCATCGGGCCTCTCCTGCTCCCCGAGATCTTGGTGCTCCAGGAAGTCGAAAGTGAGAGCGTGCTGGGCGGGCTCACCGAGCGGGTCAATCGTGAGCAGGGTACGAGCTATGTCGCGAAAGCGCTCGGCTCGTCGGACGGGCGGGGCATCGAGAACGCGTTTCTCTACGATTCCAAGCGCGTCTCCCTTCTCGAGTCTTTCTTGTTGTCGGGGCCTCTCGTGGAGGAAGCCTTTGGAGCGGCGAGTCCAAGTCCGGGCCGTGAACCTCTCGTGGGACGGTTCGAGCATGGCGGCGTGGAGTTTTGGATCGTCGGCAACCACTTGAAGAGCAAGAGCGGCGATGACCCGCTCTTCGGGGCCCGACAGCCGCCGGTGCGCGCGACCGAGGTCGTGAGGAAGGCGCAAGCGCGGGCGGTACGCGCTTACGTGACCGCACTCCTCGGCGATGAGCAAAACGCGCTCGTCCTCGTGGCAGGAGACTTCAACGATTTCGCCTTTGGAGAGCCCGGCGAGGGGCCCGACCATCCGCTCGCGATCCTGGAGGGGCTGGGAGAATCGCCGCGATTGACGAATCTCATCTCCACGCTCGATGAGCCGTACACTTTTATCTATCAGGGCAATGCTCAAGTGCTCGATCACATGCTCTTGAGCGAGGAAGCGCTCGTGCGCGTTGAGGGCTTCGAGATCGTGCACGGAAACGCTGACGACCCGGATGGCGCGTCGGATCACGATCCTCTCGTGGTACGGCTGTCGACTCGTTAGTCGTTGCAACGAAAAGGCTTATCTGAGTCTCTGCAGTTCGTTGCACGATGCGTGAAAGAAACCCACGCCAGCCGGCGTCTAAGAGGTGTTGGGCCACGCACGTCCATGGGCGGCGCGGTATGCTGGTTCGTCCATGGAAGCGGACCGAGACGCGCTGGCCCGGACTCTCGACGGTGATGAAAGGGCATTCGAAGAATTGGTCGTCCGTTATGAAGCGAAGGTACGCTTGGTGGCTCGCGGCGTTCTGCGCGATGCCGCGCTCGCGGAAGACGTCGCCCAGGACACTTTTCTCACCGCCTACCGGAAGGCGGACACCTTCCGGGGTGACGGGACCGTCAAGAGCTGGCTCCTGCGTATCGCGGTCCGTCGCGCGCTCGACGAGCTCCGACGGCGGGGGCGGCGTGCGGAAGGCGCCCTTTCGTCCGCGCCCGAGCCTCGGCAACGACCCCATCAGGCCCTCGATGTGGGCTGGGACCTCGATGCGGGGCTCGACAGGCTCTCGGTCGAGAGTCGTACCGCATTATTGATGAAGGAAGTCGAAGGGATGAGCTATCGAGAGATCGCGGACGCGATGGAGTGGCCCATGGGAACGGTGGCCACGAAGCTGCATCGTGCGCGGATGGAATTGAGGGATGCTCTCGATGAGAAACGCTTGGAGGAGAAGCCAGATGTCGTGTCTGAAAGATGAGCCGCGCCTTTCGGCGTGGATGGACGGCGAGCTCTCTGAGACCGAAGCGAAGCTTGCCGCGGAGCACGTGAACGCCTGCGCGGTGTGTCGCGCGCAGGTGACGGCGTTGCGGGCGGTCCGCTTTCCTACCGCGGAGCCGGACCCGAATTTCATCGTGCGCTTCCGTGAGGCGAAGGCGCGACAGCCGTGGTCGCCTTTTGATCTCGCCTCCCAGTGGCGAAAGCTCGCCTTCGGGCTCGTGCCGTTGGCAGCGGCGATCCTCGTGGCGGCTTTGCTCGTGGCGCTCGGAAACGACCGCGACCCGTTGGAACTGGTCGAGCTCGAAGCGCTCGGAGACCCGGGAGCGCTCGAGGTCGATTCGGAAATGGTGACGAGCATCGCGTTCGAGCCGTTCCCGGAAGACTTGCCCTAGATAGGAAGCTTTTGATGCAGGAGGTACGGAGATGGTGACAGCCGCTAGAAAATGGATGTCGGTTTCTCTTCTCGCCACTCTCGTCATCGGTGTCGGTGCCGGTGTGCTCGTGGATCGTTTGCTGCTGATGCCGCTCGTCTATTCGAGTACCCGCGACGTCGCGCCTCGCGGCCGCGATCATCGCGGTCATGGGCGTCAGATGATGGAGCGGTTGCGCGCGGAGCTCGATCTCAGCGACGCGCAGGCGGAAGCGGTCTCGGAGGTGATGGACAAGAATCACGAGACCGCGCAACGGTTTTGGAAAGAGTCGCGCGAAGAGTTCGATTCTTTGCGAGCGCAGTTCCGGCGAGACTTTCGCGAGGTCTTGACGGATGCACAGAACGAGAGATTCGATGAGATCGTCGCGGAGCGGGACAGAAAGCATGGAGGCCGAAGGCGTGAGTGAGATAGAACACGAGCCGCAAGGCCCGGAACGCATCAATCCCATCGCTCGCTTCGCCGTCGAGCGTCGCGTCACGATGACGATGGCGGTGCTCGGCATCTTCGTTTTGGGCTACTTGTCTTTGGTGCGGCTACCGCTCGAGTTCATGCCGAGCTTCTCGTCCAACAGCATGTGGGTGAGCGCACCCTACGCTTCGTCCTCCCCCGATGAGGTCGAGCGCCTCATCGTCCGCCCACTCGAAGACATTTTGGGCACCATCAATGGGATCGAGACGTTGAGCGCGACCGCGTCGGCGCGAGAGGGAAGCGTCAACATATCGTTCAAAGACAACGTCGATATGGACTTGGCCGCGGTCGAGGTGCGGGATCGTATCGATCGTGTGCGCCACCTACTTCCGGACGACTTGCGGCAAGTCCGCATCCGACGATTCCAGAGCACGGACATACCGGTCTATCGCTTTCACTTGAGCGCGGACTGGGGGCGGGATCGTCTCTACGATTTCACCGAACAGGTCATGCAACGAAGGATCGAGCGGCTCGAAGGCGTGGCGTCCGTCGAGGTGCGCGGCATCCGACAACGCGAGCTTCAAGTCCGGCTGTTCCCATCACGCATGCAGGCTGCGGGCGTGGACTCGCGCGACGTGTCGAACGTTCTACGTAGCAATCACGTGAACGTGTCAGGCGGCTATATCAAGGAAGGTCCGCGCAAGCTCGTGGTGCGCTCGGTGGGGCAGTTCCAGACGGTCGACGAGATCGAGGAGCTACCCATCGGTGCTTCCGGTGTTCGGATCAAGGACATCGCGGAGGTCGTCTATACCTATCCGCGACAGGACGACTTCAACTTTCTCAACGACAAAGAAGCCGTCACTCTCAGCGTCTACAAGGCCTCGACAGCGAACTTGCTCGCGGTCGTCGACGGTGCGAAAGCCGAGATCGCGGCCATACAGGCGCTGGCGATAGCGGATGGGCTGGAGACCAGAGTCCTTCAGGACTCCTCCGTGGACGTCCGTCAAGGGCTCGGCCAGCTCCGCGATGCCGGCGTCATCGGCGGCATTCTTGCGGTCGTCTTCTTGTTTTTGTTCTTGAGGAAGGTCCGGACGACGGCTCTGGTCGCCATCTCGATTCCGATCTCCATCATTTTGACGTTCGTGATCCTCTACTTCCTGCGTCAAGCGGGAATCGTGACGACGACGATCAACGTCATCAGCTTGATGGGGTTGATGCTGGCCGTGGGGATGCTCGTCGACAACTCCGTCGTCGTGATCGAGTCGATCTCGCGGCACTTCACGGATCTTGGGGAGGATCCCAAGACTTCCGCTCTTCGTGGCACCACGGCGGTGGCGATGCCCATCATCGCGTCCACCCTGACGACGATGTGCGTGTTCATCCCGATGATCTTTCTTGCGACCACCGGCGGCGGGTTCATGAGGTTCATGCTCGACGTCGGCATCACGATCTGTATCGTGATGGTGTCGTCCTTACTCGTCGCGTTGACGGTCGTGCCGATGGTGGCGACCCTTCTGCTCGGCGGGGAATCCAAGGGCGAGCCCAAGCTTACATTGGCATTGTCGAAGGGCTACGGACACGTTATCGGATTCACGTTGCATCACCGGTTCGTGTTCTTCATCGCGATCGTCGGCATGCTCTACGGTTCGTACTTCTTGCTGGGCACGATTGAACGTACGTTCTCGCCGCGAACGATGGCACGTCAAATCTCCGTGAACGTCGATACGCCGCGCTCGTACTCTCTCGAGCAGACACAGGATTTGTATGGTCAAGTCACCCGTCTGCTGAACGAGAACCGCGAAGCACTCGACATCTCGGATGTCGTCTATCGCTATAGCCGCACCGGTGGCCGCTCACGCGGTGGGTTCCGGGGTGGGCGTCGCTTCGACGTCTATCTGGTGGAGGAAGAGCAAGCCAAACTCTCCGTCCGCGAGATCCGGGACGAGATCCGCGATCTGCTGCCGGTCGTCGCGGGAGTCGATTTCAAGATCGCCCAGAGCTCGGGACATGGGCCGGGCGGCGGTGGGTTCGGAGTCAACCTGGACTTGAAGGGCGACGATATGGACGTCCTCGAGCTCGTGGCGGAGCGAGTGGTCGCGGCACTCGAAGACACGTCGTGGGCACGCGACGTCGACAGCTCGCTCGATAGCGGCACGGATGAGATCCACGTGACCGTCGATCGCGAGCGAGCCGTCCAGACGGGACTCTCCACCCAGGCGGTCGCGTTCTCGATCTCGAACGCGTTGTCGTCGCGACCCGTGAGCCGTCTCGCCGCGGACGACCGGGAGGTCGACCTCGTCGTGCAATTCCGCGAGGAAGAGCGTGAAACGCTCGACCAGCTCAAGCGAATGCCGATCTTCGGGAACGATAGCGCCCTCCCCATCGGTGCGTTGGCAGACTTCGAGATGACGCAAGGGCCGCGCACGATCGAGCGCGAGAACAAGCAATCCAAGCTGAGCATCACCGCGAACACGAACACTCAGGGCGCTTCCTTCCGGATGATGGGCCAGGTGACCGGCATCATGAACGGCATCAGCCTGCCTCCCGGTTATGAATGGAGCTTCGGCCGCAGCTTTCGATTCGCCCAGGACGATTTCGGGAGCGCCATTTTCGCGCTGCTCTTCGCGCTCCTTCTCATCTATCTCATCATGGCGGCCTTGTTCGAGAGCTTCGTGCAACCGTTCACCATCATGTTCGCGATCCCGTTCGCCTTCATCGGAGTCGGGATTGTGCTGAAGCTCACGAATCAACCGTTGGATAACATGGCGAATATGGGGCTCATCATCCTGGTGGGCGTCGTCGTCAACAACGCGATCGTTCTGATCGCTCACATCAATCATTTGAGATGGCAAGGCATGCCGCGCGACGAGGCGATCGTCGTGGGGGGAACCCACCGCCTTCGGCCCATCTTGATGACGGCCTTGACGACCGTTCTCGGTCTGTTCCCGATGGTGGCGCCGCTGATTTTGCCGGGCGTGCTCGGGACTGTCGAGGGGCGGGCTGGCAATTGGGCGCCCGTTGGTCTCGTCATTCTTGCGGGGTTGACGACGTCGACGTTCCTGACGCTCGTCATCATTCCCACGATTTACTCCATCGTGGACGATTGCACGCGCTTTTTCGGAAAGATCGTCCGAGCGGCGTAGCGGGAGCAGTGAAAAGAGCATGAGAGCAGTGAAGTTGTGTGTGTTGGGGGCTACCGTTACCCTCGGACTTTTTTTCGCGAGCGGCTGTGGCGGTTCTGACGAAGAGGGAGCGCCTCCCGGCAAGGGAGACGCCAAAGGGGGACGGTCCGGCCGCGGCGGCCCTGCAGGAATGCACGGTGGGCCTCCCGGAGGCGGAGAAGCAGCGCCCGCTGCGGTGCCCGTCGAGGTCGCGCTGATCGAACGTCGGTCGGTATCGTCCTATCTCGAGACCAATGGCAGTCTCGAAGCGGAGAACGACGTCCAGATCGTCTCGCGGATCCAGGGACCGATCGTCGAGCTTGCTGCCGAAGAGGGCATGCGACTCACGAAAGGCCAGCTCATGCTGAAGATCGATGAGACGGAGAGCCGGGCGCAAGTAGAGATCGCGAAAGTCCGGCTCAAGGAAGCGACGAGGGCTCACGATCGGGCCGAAGCCGCTTTCGGCGAAGAGATCATCAGTCGAGAGGTCTATGACCAGGCGCTGGCTCAGCTGGAGTCGGCCCAAGCCGAAGTCATGGGGTCCGAGATCATGCTCGACTTTACGAACATCGTCGCGCCGTTCGACGGGATCGTCGTCGAGCGCATCGTCAAGCTCGCCGAGACCGTGACTGCCAACCAGGCATTGTTCAGGTTCTCGGAGTTCGATCCACTGCTCGTCAAGATTCAAGTTCCGGAGAAAGAGCTCTCGAGACTGAGAAACGGCCAGCGTGCCCGCTTGAACGTGGAAGCGTGGCCGGATGAAACTTTCAATGCGAGCGTGTTGCGGATCAGTCCGGTCGTCGACGCCACGACGGGTACGATCCGCGTCACCCTTCAAGTCGCGACGCGCGGCAAGCTCAGCCCGGGAATGTTCGCCAGCGTCTTTCTGATCACCGATACCCGCGCCGACGCGATCGTCATGCCGCGTCGGGCGTTGTCGATCGAGAGCCTCAGCGACACCGTGTTCATCGTCGAAGACGGGCAGGCGGTTCGTCGCGATGTCGAGCTGGGCTATGCCGAGACGGACGCGATCGAAGTCGTTTCCGGACTCGATGTCGGGGATCGGGTGATCGTCGTGGGCCAAGACGGCCTCACGGACGGGACGCCCATTCAGGTCTTGAAAGGCCCTGGCGCCGACGATGGCTCGCGCCGGACGGCCGAGCTCGATCCTGCGCCTTCC
>Ga0315338_1000772_pt1 | contig 56342 bp, 53 predicted proteins | sample ASW8metaG_FD_204518 | JGI IMG/M metagenome (GOLD analysis project Ga0315338, IMG submission 204518) | Ammonia-oxidizing marine archaeal communities from Monterey Bay, California, United States - ASW #8 | ecosystem: Environmental > Aquatic > Marine > Coastal | place: USA: California | collected... | reverse complement strand
TGAACGGGTGGACCTCGAGTTCGCCGAAGTTGCGGGCGAAGGCCACGTGCTGGGCCGGCGTGAACGCCTGCCCGCGGAAGAAGACCACCTTGTAGTCGGCCACTGCGGAGGCGATCTCGTCGACGGCCGACGGTGGAAGGTCATCTGTGAGGTCGATGCCTGTGAGTTCGGCGCCGATCGTTGCGCCCATCATGTGGGCGTCGAAGTGCTCCCAGGTCAGCGCCGAGAGCCGGGCCCGCTCCTCGGCGAGATGGGTGGCCGGTCCGATATAGGTGGGGAAGTCGGTCCGGGGCCGACGCTCGAGGGGCAACCCGCTGTCCGGAGCCCTTACGGCGACGACCTCAGTGATATTCACGGACCCAAGGATAGACGCTGGTGTGTAGCTGCCCGCAGACGTGGTTGTTGTGGCGGGCCACACGGGCGAGAATCGTTCTCACCATGGATACCAGTGTCGACACCCTGCAACTCGTCGACGTCACCGTCCGGCGCGGCGGACGCCTGGCCCTCGACTCGGTGACGGCCGACTTCGGGCCTGGCACCTCCACGGCCCTGGTCGGGCCGAACGGTTCGGGCAAGACCACACTCCTCGAGGTCCTCGCCGGCCTGCTGCCCCCGCAGTCGGGCCGGCTCCTCCCTGCCGCTCCTCGGGCGGCCCTGGTCACCCAGGACCACCACCACCGTTGGCTCCCGCTCACGGTCGCCGAGGTGGTGCGGATGGGGCGTTTCGGACGATCTCCACTTCCCCGCCGATTCTCCTCCCGCGATCGGGCAGCCGTCGACGACGCCGTCACCCGACTCGAAGTCGGCGACCTGCTCCACCGCCAGGTCGGCGAACTCTCCGGCGGCCAACGGCAGCGGACCCTCGTGGCGCAGGCACTCGCCCGGCATGCGCCTCTGCTGCTGCTCGACGAGCCGATCACCGGTCTCGACCTCGCCAGCCAGGAGCGGATCCTCGAGGTGGTCGGCCAGGAGACTGCGACCGGGACGACCGTGGTGGTCACCACCCACAATCTGGACGAGGCTCGCCACTGCGACCGGGTGCTGGTTCTCGATCGCCGACTCGTCGCCGAGGGCACACCCGACGAGGTCCTGCGCCCCGCCGTTCTCCGTGAGGCCTACGGGGACCGCCTGCTTGGTGACCACGCCGGCCACGACCATGCCCACGACCTCCTCATCGTCGACGACCACGGCCACGGCAGCCACGACTGACCGGCCGGGCATAACACGACGGCGGTTCAGCCACCCCGGGCAGCCTCGGCTTTCGCCACGCAGGTCTTCACCCCGTCCCAGATGATCGCCGTGGCGTCCCGGGAATGTTCGGCTTCGATCGGTCCCAGGTATCTCGCGCGCATCGTCAACAGCGTGCGGTTCCAGGGCCGAATCCGGGGCGCCGTCCGACCTTTGGGCCAGAGTTCCTCCGTCCCGGCCGCTCCGACGACGACAACCGGTAGTCCCGTGTCGAGCGCCAGGCGACCGACGCCCGGATGGGGTCGTCCCACCCCGGTCTCGTCCCACTCCTCCGGGCCGACGAGGCGCCCCTCGGGCATGATCGCAATCGGCATTCCCTGCTCCAGGACTTCTGTGGCGACTTGAAGGACCTCGGCGCCCTCGACGGGGATGCATCGGAGGTCGCGGAGCAGGCGCCCGATGCCCTTCTTCTCGAAGTAGCTCGCGGCAGCCAGGCACCGGATGCGCTGCCCCCATTCATGGAAGGCAGCGGCAGCGAAGAGGAGGTCGGCCATGCTGCGGTGGTTGGACGCGTGGATCACGGGCCCGTCCTCCTGAACCCCAGGTGGACCCACGTCGTAGCGTGCGCCGATCCGCAGCAGGCGGTGTACCTGCGCTATGCGGCGCCCGAACACCTCGGTCAGCCCTGTCTCCTCCACGGCAAAGGAGGTTACGACGCGACGTGCCAGAGCAGCGGGTTGCGGTCGGTTGCCGCCGGCGCGCCGGGGACCGCTCCCGGCAGGTAGAGCGCCAGGTCGAGGCGTTGCTCGTCCCGCTCGATCTCGAGCACCCGAGCCCCGTCGGCAACGTAGATGACTGTCATCGCCGGACGATCCCGATCACTCGGGTTCGGGCCCGCTGAGTGGAGAGTCCAGCCGGCGTGGAAGGTGGCGTCGCCGACACGCATCGCCCCGTGGGTCGAGGTGGGCAGGGCCTCCGCTGCGAGGAGTCGGGTGAAGTGGTCCTCCGACTCGTCGGAGATGGCCGGACCTCGTAGGTCGCCCAGGTGGTTGGTGCCGTCTGCAAAGACCATCGAGCCGACCTCGGCAGGAATATCACAGAGGGCCAGCCACATGGTGATCGCCGATTCCCCGTCAAAGGGCCAGTAGTAGGCGTCCTGGTGCCAGGGCGTGGGGCCGCCACCGGCCCGCTTCACCAGCGCCTGGTCGTGGTAGAGGCGCACGCCGTCGACGCCGAGTAGTTCCGCGGCCATCCGTGCGAAGCGGGCAGCGAAGACGAACCGTCGGATTACCTCGTCGTGCCAGCAGAGGCCGATCGCCTGGTGAAAGGCCCGGTCGTAGGCACGCTGCTTGTCCAGGGGGACGTCGCGGTTCCAGGCGAGGCGGTCGGCGGCCTCGCAGATGGTCGGGGCGAATCCGGCCACCTCGTCGGGCGTGGCCAGCCCCCGGATGCAGGCATGGCCCTGATCGCTAAACGAGGAAATCTCTTCCGGGGTCGCCCCCCGGTCAGCCGCCAACTCCACGAGTGCGACGCTAGTCCCGTGGCTCGGGCGGTGACGGACTGATGATCCGGCGGAAGGTGAGGTTCACCCGCTCCCCCACCGGCCGGGCCGTCCGAGCGAGGCAGTGCTGCCACAGGGCCTGGGTCGATCCGCTCATCACCAGCAGGTCGCCGTGCTCGAGGTCCAGGGCAACCGGGTCATGATGGCCGTCCCTAGGTCGGAGGCGAAAGCGTCGCGTGGCGCCTAGAGACAGTGAGGCGATGACCGGGCGGTTCCCCAGTTCCGATTCGTCGTCCGAGTGCCAGCCGACGGCGTCGTCTCCGTTTCGGTAGCGGTTCACGAGCACGGAGTCGAAGGCCTCGCCGGCGGTTGTGGCGCACCGGTCGCGGAGTTCGGCCAGCCGGGAGGTCCACGGCAGGGGTTCGAGGCGTCGTCCCGAGTACCTGTAGGTGCGGCCGGCGTCGCCGTACCACGCCTCCATGCGGGGGATGGGCCGCTTCTGCCCGAAGACCACGATCGCGTCACGGGACCAGTGCGTCTCCTCCAGCAGGGCGGGGAACTGCTCATCGGCGTCGACCAGGAACCCCCTGTGGACTTCGACCTCGAGGCCTGGCGCCGAGGGGAGCCCATCGTGGAACAGCGCCCGCTCAGCCACCCTGGCGATCCCTCCGGTGGCAGCCCAGGAAGGCGTCCTCGCGCACCGGTCCCTGGTTCCGGACCCAGATGCATACCGGTCCCTCAAGTTCCCCGAAAGCCTCCATGGGAACCAGGAACCTGCCGTCATCTCCGGTCGTTCCCACGACCTGTGGGCGGCCGTCGATGTTCACGACGACATCTAGTCCGCCATCCGGAGCGTCGGGGTCGTGGGCCCAGCCCAGCACCGACCAGGTGTCGATCCACAGTGGCGCCGCCTGGCCGATCGGAGAGTCCCCGGCCGTCCTCGTGGCGGAACGCACCGCTTCGGCCGACTCCGGGATGCATTCGGGGAGCGGTTCGAAGGACCAGCCCTCTTCGCCATAGCGCTCGAGAAGCGCCCGGAGGATCGCGATGGTCTGCCACTTGCGGTCGTGCAGGAGCACGACCATTCCCTCCTCCTCCCATTTACGGACGTGTGCGAGTGCCTCCTCGATCGAGGGGCTCGACCATTCCTCCGGGTCGGCATCCCAGCCCACAATGTCCAGGTGCATCTCCTCGAAGGCCTGCTGCACCCGGGGGTCCGTGAGCCCGTAGGGAGCCCGCACGCAGGTCGGACGAAAGCCTGTTCGGTCCTCCAGGGCCGAGCTGGCACGGGTCAGGTCGCGTTCGAGATCGAACTGTGACAGTTCCGACAGTCGGTGGTGTGCCCAGGAGTGGCTACCGACCGCATGCCCGCGGTCCAGGAGGTCCTGCACTTCCTCGTTCCCCCAGAAGAGGTTGAGCGTCTGTCCGGTCGGGAAGAAGGTTGCCCCGGCGGCGTGTTGCTCGAGGAGGCGGAGCACGATCGGCGTGAAGAGGGGGTGCGGCCCGTCGTCGAAGGTCAGGTACATGATTCGGACCCCCTGGGGTGATCCGGGGGCCGGGGTGGCTGGGACTGCGAGGAGTCCCAGTACTGCCAGGACAACGAGAAGGCGTCGTCCCACGGAAGCCTCAGGTGGTGCCGAAGATCCGGTCGCCGGCGTCGCCGAGGCCGGGAACGATGTAGCCGACCTCGTTGAGGTGGTCATCGAGGGCCGCCGTCCAGATGGGTACGTCGGGATGTGAGTCGTGCAGGCGTTCCACGCCCTCGGGTGCCGCCAGGAGGCAGAGGAAGCGCACGTCCGCCGGACCGTCGGCCTTGACCCGGTCGAGGGCCGCCGTGGCCGAGTTGCCGGTGGCCAGCATCGGATCGACGACGACCACAGTCCGACCCTCGATGGGTGGGAACTTGCAGTAGTACTCGACCGCCTCGAGGGTCTCGTGGTCGCGGTAGAGGCCCACGTGGCCGACCCGTGCAGAGGGGATGACGCTCAGCACGCCGTCGAGTAGGCCGTTACCCGCCCGCAGGATCGAGATGACCGCCGGCTCCTCCACCAGGACCGGGGCGTCCATCTCGGTCAGGGGCGTCGTGATCCTTTCGTTGCGGGTCGGGAGGTCGCATGTGACCTCGTAGGTGAGGAGGAAGCTGATCTCGGTCAGGAGTTGCCGGAAGCGCTCGCTGGGAGTCTCGATCCGACGCATCTCGGTCAACTTGTGGGTGACGAGTGGGTGGTCGATCAGGTGCAACGAGCGGGCGGCGGAAATCGGCATGGGGCCACCCTAGGCCCCTGTCGGATCAGCGCCGGATTCCGCTGGATGGCCTGGACCGGCAGATCGAGAAATCCCTAACCTCAGGAAAGAACCTTTACACGGGGTGAAACTCTGCCTACACTGCCCGCCATGCTTGGATCCGGCCTCTCGGCCTCCCCTGCCGCGGACTGGACCACGGAGGATGCCTGGATCGGCACGCGCCGTCCCATCCTCGAAGCTCATGCCCTCCCCGCGGATGCCTACGCTTCCGAGGCCTTCTTCGCCCTCGAACGGGACAGGGTCTTCGGCACCTCCTGGGTCTGTATCGGCATCGCCGACGAACTCGACCCGGTCGGACAGGTCCTCGTCCGCGACCTCGGCGGACGCTCGATCCTCATCACCACGAACACCAGCGGCGAACTCCGAGGCTTCGCCAACTCCTGTCGGCACCGGGGCACGCAACTCCTCGATGCCGACTGCACCATCGGCCGGACTCTCCGCTGTCCCTACCACCGATGGGGATACGACCGCGACGGGACGCTGGTGGCCACCCCACAGTTCGGCGACGCAGGAATCGACCGGTTCGACCCCACCGACTACGGACTGCACCCCATCAGGGTCGAGCAGTGGGGCTGCCTGCTATTCGCCAACCTCGACCACGACGCGCCCTCGGTCGACGAGTGGTTCGGCGACCTCGGCGATCGCCTCGCCGGATACCGCCTCGAGGGATGGCACAGCCACCTCTCCCACTCGACCGACGTCCGCGCCAACTGGAAACTGGTCTCCGAGAACTTCCAGGAGTACTACCACCTGCCCTGGATCCACCCGGAACTCGCCAAGGTCTCCCGGGTCGAGGATCACTTCCGCTATCAGGGGCACGGCATGTACTGCGGCCAGACCACCACTCCGCTCTCCGACGACGAGCGCGGCGACTGGGCCGTCCTCCGACCCGCCGAGGGCCTCGACGCCGCCGACACCGTTTCCGGCCGGTTCGTCGCCCTCTTCCCCAATGTCCTGCTGAGCCTCCTCCCCAACCATGCGTTCGTCATACGTCTCGAGCCGATCGGCCCCGGACTCACCAGGGAGCACTGCACCTGGCTGCTTCCCCCGGGCTCCGAAGACGTCCCCGACGAGGACTTCGCGGTCACACGCGACTTCTGGCTCGAGGTCAACGGCGAGGACATCAGCATCGTGCAGCGGGGGCAGGCCGGCCTCGACTCAGGTGGCTACACCCCTGGCAGGCTTTCGCCCCGCTTCGAGGAACCTCTGCACCGGTTCCATAATATGCTGGCCGACCGTATGACCGGGATCGCACGTATCCCCGACGGCGACCTCGCCGACGACCTTCCCCTCCTGGGTACGGGCATCAACCCGCTCCCCTGGCGCAGTCACCTGTCCGCCCACTGATCTCCCGAACTCCCCCCGAATCTCCACAGACACCCCACAACGCAGCAAGGATCCCTGATGGCGAAGCACGGCTATACGTACTCCGCGGGCAAACTCGTAAAGCACGGCCTGTCCCGTGGCGATTGGCCCCGCATGTGGAGCCGGCCCGAGGCACGTTCGTCGTACGACGTCGTGATCATCGGTGGCGGCCTCCATGGCCTGGCGACCGCCTACTACCTGGCCAAGGAGCATGGCGTCACCAACGTCGCCGTGGTCGACAAGGGCTACCTCGGTGGCGGCGGCTCCGGCCGCAACACAGCGATCGTCCGGTCGAACTACCTCACACCCGAGGGCGTGGCGTTCTACGACCGTTCGCTCGACCTCTACAACTCGATGGCCCAGGACTTGAACCTCAACGTCATGTTCTCCCGCCGGGGCCACCTGACGCTGGCACACACCGACTCGGCCCTCCGCACCATGCACTGGCGGGCCGAGGTCAACAAGCTCCAGGGCATCGACTCCAGTGTGATCGACCCTCAGGAGGTCAAGAAGCAGGCACCGAGCCTCGACGTCTCCTCGGATACGCGCTACCCGATCCTGGGCGCCCTCCACCATCCGCCCGGTGGCATCGTCCGCCACGACGCCGTCGTGTGGGGCTACGCCAGGGCAGCCGACCACCTCGGCGTCCACATGCTCCAGGAGACCGAGGTCACCGACATCCTCTGCGAGGGCGGCGAAGGCCCCGACGGGAAGGGCGCAGGCGGCCGAGTCACAGGCGTACGCACCAACCGGGGCGACATCAGTGCGCCCGCCGTCGTGAACTGCACCGCAGGCTGGGCCTCGCTCATCTCGAACATGGCCGGAGTGCCGCTCCCGATCACGACGCATCCCCTGCAGGCTGCCGTCACCGAGCCCTGCAAGGTGTTCCTACCGACGGTCGTCGTCTCGGGTTCGCTCCACGTCTACGTAAGCCAGACCGACCGAGGCGAACTCGTGTTCGGCGCATCGGTGGACCCGGTGGGCACCTACCGCGTCAACGGCACCCTCGAGTTCACAGAGGAGTTGGCCGCCCACGTGCTCGAGCTCATGCCCGGCATCTCCAAGATGCGCCTGCTGCGCCAGTGGTCGGGCCTCTGCGACATGACACCCGACTATTCCCCTGTGATGGGCACCACCCAGGTGGACGGCTACTTCGTCGACGTGGGCTGGGGCACCTACGGATTCAAGGCCGGCCCGGTGGCCGGCGAAACCATGGCGGAGACGATCGCCACCGGCCGCGATGCGGACCTGATCGCCCCGTTCACAATCAGCCGATTCACCGAGGGAGATCTCGTCGGTGAAAAGGGCGCTGCTGCGGTAGGTCACTGATGATTGTCGTGAATTGTCCCAACTGTGGTCCGCGGAACTCCTCGGACCTCCGTCCCTGCGGCGAGGTCAACACCCGCCCCGACCCGGCGACCGCTTCCCTGTCGGAGTGGCGCACCTACCTGTACCTGCGTGAGAACCCCGCCGGCTGGGTCACCGAGACCTGGTACTGCCGGAGTGGCTGTCGGCGGTACTTCACCATCGAGCGGAACACCGTCACCAACGAGATCCGTGATTCGGAGGCGTCATGACCGACAACCGACTCCCTGAACGGCCCGGCGAGGTGATTGACCGGGGTACTTCCCTGTCGTTCACCTGGAACGGACAGGAATACACCGGGTACCAGGGCGACACAATCGCCTCGGCCCTCGCCTCCAACGGTGTCGAGGTCTTTGCCCGCTCCATGAAGTACAAGCGCCGGCGGGGCATCATGACCGCCGACCACTGGGACCCGAACCTGTTCGTGCAGGTCGGTGACGAGCCCAACGTGCGGGCCGGCAGCCGCCGCCTGATCGTCGGAATGGAGGTCAGCGCCCAGAACGTGTGGCCCAGCCTGAAGTTCGACCTGGGTGCCGCCAACCAGATGGTCGGCCGCTTCCTGTCCCCGGGCTTCTACTACAAGACCTTCATGCGCCCAAGGTGGTTCTGGCACAACGTGTACCAGAAGGTCCTCCGCAAGTTCGCCCCCGGTGGCCGCATCCATTGGGAGACCAGCACCCACGGCGCCTACGACAAGCGCTACGCCCACCCGGACGTGCTCGTGGCGGGGGGCGGCCCGGCCGGCATGGGAGCGGCGATCGCCGCCGCCGAGGCGGGTGCCTCGGTCATGCTCGTCGAACACGAGCCGGAACTCGGCGGACACCTGCGCTGGGGCGGTGCCGACGACCTGGCGGCGATCGCCGAATTGGTGTCGGCCGTCGGGTCCCATCCGGGCATCGAGGTCCTCACCGACTCCACGGTGACCGGGCGCTACGACCACAACTGGATCGCAGTGATGCAGCGGTCGCACGAGATCGCTCCGGAACGCCTCATCAAGGCCCGGGCGGCCAGTCTCGTCGTGGCCCCCGGACTCATCGAGCGCCCGTATATCTTCGCCGGCAACGACACCCCCGGCGTCATGTTGTCGGGTGCCGTCCGCCGCCTGATCAACCTGTGGGCCGTCAAGCCCGGCACCAAGGCCGTGGTCCTGTCCGCCAACCCCGAGGGTGAGGCCGCCATAGCCGACCTGGAGTCCGCCGGCGTCAAGATCGTGGCGGCATTGGACGTCTGGGCCGGTGAGGACGTCGTCGAGGTCGAGGGCAAGGGCCGGGTGGAGAAGGTCATCCTCGGTGACGGCCGGACCGTCTCCGCCGACCTCGTCGTCGTCGGCACCGGCTGGACCGCTCCCACCTCCTTGCTCAACATGGCTGGTGACCGACCGGTGTACGACCCTTCGGCAGCCCGCTACTTCTCCAACCATCTTCCGGACAATGTGTTGGCCACCGGTGGCATCACCGGAAACGGCACCACGGCCGAACTGGTCGCCCACGGGAGGGCGACGGGCTCCCTGGCGGCAAGCCGTGCCCTGCGGGTCCGCCACGATCGCCGTGTGTTGGCAGCTCGTGCCCGCAACCCCGAAGGACCCAAGCCGGAGTCCCTCCAGGACACCCGGACGCCCCTGGCACGCGTGCCACACCCCGAGTGCTACCGGAGCAGCACCCACGGCATGGTCGACCTCTCCGAGGACGTGTCCTCGAAGGACCTCGTCCAGGCCAAGAAGGAGGGCTTCGACTCGATCGAACTCATGAAGCGCTACACGACCGTCACGATGGGCCCCTCCCAGGGCAAGCTCGAGACCGTCAATGCCGCCGCCGTGCTGGCCGAGGCGCGCGACATGGACATGGCCGACATCGGAACCACCGTCTGGCGCCCCCCGTACGCACCCATCTCACTGGGTGCCCTGGCCGGACGGATCTTCGAACCGATTCGTCGCTCCGCCCTCCAGGATTGGCACGAGGCACACGGTGCATCGCCGCTCCTGGCCGGCCAGTGGGTCCGACCCGACCACTACGGGGATCCCGTGGGCGAGGCCAGCAATGTGCGGGAGAACGTCGGCATCATCGACGTCACCCCGCTCGGCAAACTTGACCTCCGCGGCCCGGACGTGACCAAACTCCTTGAGCTCGTCTACGTCAACAAGTGGCAGAAGCTTGACATCGGCCGAGTCCGCTACGGAGCCATGGTGGCCGAGGACGGCGTCGTCTCCGACGATGGCGTGACGGGTCGCCTAGGCGAGGACCACTACCTGATGACGACCACCTCGTCCGGCGCCGGTGCCGTCTGGGAGTTGCTCGAGGACTACCTACAGACCTACCGCCCGGAGTGGGACGTGCACGTCACCGCTGTCACGGGAGGCCTCACGAGCATCAACGTCGCCGGCCCAAAGTCCCGTGACCTACTGCTGCGGCTCGTTGAGGGCGTCGGCCTCGACTCCGAGGCATTCCCGTACTTCCACGTACGCCGTGGCACCGTCGCTGGCGTTGCGGACTGCATCATCTGGCGAATCGGCTTCACCGGTGAGCTCTCCTACGAGCTGCACGTGCCGTCCGGCCATGCGCTGCATGTCTGGGAGTCGCTGCTCGCCAATGGCGAGGACCTCGGGATCAAGCCATTCGGCGTCGAGTCCCAGAGGATCCTGCGACTGGAGAAGGGCCATTACATCGTCGGCCAGGACACGGACGGCCTCACCAAGGCCCCGTCCGCCGGCCTTGGCGGCCTCGTCAAACTCGACAAGCCTGACACCCTCGGCCTGCCGGAGCTCAAGGCCGCGTATTCCCGCACGGACTTGCCGATTCTGGTCGCCATTCAGCCGGATGATCCACAGCTGGTTCCGACGGAGGCCGACCAGATTGTGCACAGAGACTCCGACCGGATCCTCGGAAGGATCACCTCCAGCCGCATGTCGCCGACTCTGGGTCGATCGGTCTGCCTGGGTCTGGTCGACCCCTCGCTATCGGCTGCCGGTACCACGATCACCATCCTGCTCATCGATGGACGCCGGGTCACCGGAACCATCCAGGAACACCACGCCCACGTCGACCCCGAGGGGGTACGCCAGAATGCCTGATCTCGAGTTCAAGAGTCCGGTCGCCCACGGGCCGATCTCGACGCCTGACGGCGCCGTGACGGTCGAAGACGAAACCGTCACCGCCAAGATCGTCGTCCGAGCCGCCGCAGGTACGGCGGCTGCCGCCGACCTGGCGGTGCCCTATGGCCAGAGCCGGCTCCGCGCCGACGGCACCCTGGTGTGCGGCACCCGACCTGACGAGTGGACCCTGTTCGCCGCCGTGGGCCGGGCCGCCGAGGTCGCCGCCTCGGTCAACACCGAGGGTTTCGTCAACGTCATCGACATCACCCACGGGAGGGCGATGATGAGGGTTTCCGGCCGGAAGGCGACTGCGCTGCTCGCCAAGGTCTGCAATATCGACCTGGCCGATGACATGACCCCCGACGGAGCCGTGTTCTCGGGCTCGGTGGCAAAGGTGACCTGCGACCTGCTCCGCTCGGACCGGGCGGGCGAGGCGTCCTACCTGATCTCGTGCGAGCGTTCTTTCGGCGACTACCTGTTCGCTGCCCTGGCGGACGCCTGCACCGAGTTCGGCGCCATCCTCCCTGTGGGGCTCGACATCCACTAGTCGGGCCGTGGATGCGCCCCTAGGGTGCGCGCCATGAGCCCGGCAGACCTGACGGCCCGTGAACAGGTCCGCCTAATCGAGGACCGTGGGCTCTCGGCGCGCGAACTGCTCGTTGCCTGTCGGGAACGGGCCGAGTCCACCGAGCCGGTCGTCAATGCCCTCGTGACACTGGACTGGGAGTACGCCGAGTCGCTTGCCGCCGCCCTCGACGCCGATCCCGGGTTGTCGCCCGACGCTCCACTGCGAGGCCTCGTCATCGCCCACAAGGACCTCCTCGACGTCGCCGGAGTCCGGACCACCTACGGCAGCCCGCTCTTCATCGACCATGTGCCAGTGGTCAGCCACCCGATCGTCGACCTGCTGGCCGAGGCTGGGACCGTGCGTGTCGGCAAGACCAACACCCCCGAGTTTGGTGCCGGTTCCCACACGTTCAACCCCGTCCACGGCCTGACCCGCAACCCATGGGACCCCACGCGGAGCGCCGGAGGCTCCAGTGGTGGCGCGGCAGCTGCCCTCGCCTGCGGGTCCCTCTCCCTCGCTGACGGGTCCGACCTTGGCGGCTCCCTGCGCAACCCGGCGTCGTTCTGCGGCATTGTCGGGCTCCGACCCTCTTCCGGGAGCATCCCCGGCTTCGCTCCCCTCGACGACCGCCTCGGCATGTCCACCCAGGGGCCCATGGGCCGCACGGTCGACGATGTGGCGCTGTTCCATGCGGTCCTGGTGGGAGGTGCACCGAGTGTCGTGGCGCACAGGCCAAAACGACTCCTGGTCTCGGTGGACCACGGAGACCTGCCCGTCGACCCGGAGGTTCGGCGGGTTGTCGCTGCTGTCGTCGAGGCGCTCTCCGATTCTGGTTGGGAAATCCACGAGTCCAGGCCACCACTCGATGGCGCCGACGAATGCTTCCAAACACTGCGGGCACTCGGGTTTGCAACCAGCCTCGGGGCATTGTCCGAGGAGGTGTCGCTCAAGGCCACCATTCGCCAGGAAATCCGGGAAGGCCTCCTCCTCGAAGTTGATGCCCTGACCCGTGCCGTGGCGGAGGAGCGTCGACTCCGCTCCTGCTGGGACGACTTCCTCGGACCCGACGAGGTGCTCCTCACCCCCACCAGCCAGGTACCGCCCTTCCCCGTGGGCAAAGAGTGGGTCCGGGAGGTAGAAGGGCGAAACCTCGGGCGCTACACGGACTGGATGCGGAGTTGTTCACGGCTCACCGTGCCGGGTGGCCCGTCCATCTCGATCCCGGCCGGGTGGAGCGCCGAAGGCCTCCCAATCGGCATCCAGTTGTCCGGGGCGAGAAACCGGGACCGACGGCTCCTCGAAGTGGCTGCTGCTGCTGAGGAAGTCCTGGGAACCGGCCCGCGGCCGCCCCTCGAAGCGTTGGCCGCCTGTGATCCGGCATCGTTGCCCCGAGGGCCGATTCGGTAGGCCGGGCGGGTGAGCCAAACGCCACTCCAACATCCATTGTCGGAACGCCACAGTGGTCCTAGATTGCGCGCGTCCAAGTCGTGCCTGGCACGACCCACACCCTGCGACAAGCGGGCTGTTCGAACTGGGAGGTGTGCGCGATGTCCGGTCCCCCCGAACCACTCCGGGTCTGGCGCACCGTGGTGCCCCCCGAATGGTCCGACTACAACGGCCACATGTCCGAGGGCTGGTACGGGGTCGCCTTCGGCGGCGCCTCGGACGAACTGCTGGTCCACCTGGGCTTCGGAACCGGCTACCGGGAAGCCCACGGCACCTTCTACACCGCCGAGACCCGCATCCGCTTCCTGAACGAGGTGCATGAGGGAGAGAGCATCTCCACCGACACCTGGTTGCTGGGCGCCGACGAGAAGCGGCTCCATGTCCTGCACGACCTCCTCGTCGACGACAGCCCCGATCCCGTCGCCACACAGGAGTCGATGATGCTCCATGTCGTGCATGGCGCTGACGGGACGCCACAGGTCGCACCAATGGCCGAGCCACTCCTGTCGATGGCGCTCGAACTTGCTGCTTCGCACGCTCCGCTCAACCCGCCCGGCTACATCGGGCTGGGCGTCCGGACTCTTCGTTGAGCGGGCCCGAAGGCCCCACGACCCGTACCTCTCCGGCCATAGCGGGCGTCTGGGCACTGTTCGTCGCGTTCGCGCTCCTACAGGTCGGGAATGGCCTCCAGCGGATACTGCTGCCGATCCGGGGCGAGGCGGAGGGCATCAGCGCCGGCGCCATGGGTATGGTCATGGCGTTCCACTTCGGTGGATACCTGATCGGCGCCAAGGTCATCACGCGGGCCCTCGCAGCGGTCGGTCACATCCGGGTGTTCGCAGCCCTCGCCTCAACGGCTTCGGCTGCGGTGCTGATCAACGCGGTCATCGTGACTCCCCTGAGTTGGTCTCTCGTCTACCTGGTCAGCGGGATCTGCAACGCCGGGGTCTTCGTGGTGCTCGAGAGTTGGCTCAACGACCGCTCCTCGAACGAGACCCGCGGCAAGATCCTGGGCCTCTACATGATGGTCATGCTGGGCGGCACCGCCGGAGGGCAGTTGCTCGTCAACGTCGGCTCCCCCGAGGGATTCGGGCTCTTCGTGCTCTCCTCGGTGCTGATCTCCGCAGCCGTGATCCCGGTGACGCTCTCGGCGTCGTCGACGCCACCCATGGCGACCCCGGAATCCATGTCCGTCCGGGAGCTCTACCGGTTGATCCCCGCGTCCGTCGTAGGACTCTTCATGTGCTCCTTCGTCCAGTCCGCAGCCACCAGCATGGGTGCCGTGTTCGCCACCCAGTCGGGCATGAGCACGGCGAGGGTCACAGCGTTCACCTCAATGGCGATCGTCGGCGCGGTCGTGCTGCAACTACCCCTCGGCAGCCTGTCGGATCGCCACCCTCGTAGGAGGGTCATCGGGACCGTCGCCGGAATATCCTGCCTTCTGGCGGGGCTCGGGACCCTGGTCTCCCCCACAGGTTCCCTGATTCTCCTCCTCAACTTCGCCTTCGGCGCCTTCGTGTTCCCCCTCTACGGCCAGTTCGTGGCGCTCGCCAACGACTGGATCCCGCCCGAAAAGCGCCTGGCCGCCGCTTCGGGGATCGTGATGGTCAGCGGCATGGGTGCCCTATTCTCGCCCGTGGTGCTCGCCTTCTCGATGGAGGCATTCGGTCCGGACGGCTACTACGGGACGCTGGCAGTCGTCCTGGCATTCCTGGTCTGCTTTCTCCTGTACCGCACCCAGCGGCGGGAGGCGATTCCCGTCGAGTACCAATCCACCTTCCAGCCGGTCCTCGCCCGCTCCGGCGAGATGGCCCACTCCGTGGGGCGTTGGGTACGCCACCCGCTCCATGAGTGGTTGAACCACCACAGCCACCGCCACGTACAGCCGGATGACGACCTCACCTGACGTGATCGACGTTCCTCACCGTTCCGGGACGGTGCCGTCAGTCTCCGAGTCCGAGTACCTGGCGAAATCCACGGACGTCCACCGACGCGAACAGTCCGGCGCGGGTGTACGGATCACCCTCGACGAAGTCCTCCGCTGCAGCCCTGTCCTCGGCTTCAAGCACGATCAGCGATCCGCACATCTCACCCGCCTCGTCGAGCAGGGGGCCGCCGTAGACGGTGTCGAACCCGGCGGCGTACTCCAGGTGTGCCGAGCGGGTCGCGAGGCGCAACGGTCCCGCATCTGCACGGTCCAGGGCGTGGATGGCGTACAGCATCTCGGACCCCCTCATGGGTTCTCGAATGGGCGGGCGTCCTCTCCGGCATCGACGCTAGTGGTTCCGACGGAGGGACCACTCCCGCCACGTCCCCCCGTCTCCCCGACAACGGCTAGGAGCCACAGGACCGCTAGGGCCGCCACCCCCGCTACGGCCCACGAAGCCCATCCCAGGCCGGCCGCCTGAGCAACGACGCCCACCAGGATCGGGCCGGCGATCCGACCTGCGTCGCTCATCACCGTGATCACTCCGAGGAACGGAGCCGTGGCGTCGTCGGGCGCCATGTCGCTTCCCATCGTGAACAGGCTCCCGGAACTGAGTCCGTTCCCGATGCCCATCACTGCACCAGCTGTCACCGCCAGTCCCGGACCCTCTGCGAGGGCAAGCAGGCCAAGGCCGAGGCCGAGGAGGCTGTATGCGGGAACCATGGCCCAGAGGCGCCCGTACCGGTCCATGATCCACCCGGCGAACGGGAAGAGGAGCAGGTCGGCTCCTGTTCCGACTGCGACGAGGCCACCCACGGAGCTGGGACTGAGGCCGAGGGAGATCCCTACGAGTGGCAGGGCAACCATGCGTCCTTCGCGTGCGGCCATGATCAGGAACCCGGCAGTCCCACAACGGGCGACGACGCCCCGGTGCCGTCGCATGAGTAGGCCGAAGCCGCTCCCCCCGGCCACTTCCACCGCCGTACTTGGTTGTGTCCGGAGTTCGGGGAGCATGCCGAGACATCCGAGCGCGGCGGCGGCCCCTGCCACGAGGAACGTGCTCCGGAAGCCCACGAGGTCCACGAGCACGCCGCCAACCGCTGGTCCAAGGAGGAACGAGAATCGCATCGATCCCCCCATCAGGGCCATGGCCCGACCTCTGAGGCCGATCGCGACAGAACTGGTCAGGTGGGTATGCCGCGAGAGCATGACGCCGATGGCCGCCACGCCGACCAGGAGTTGCAGGCCGACCAGGAGGCCGACTGACCCGGTGAATCCCATCGATGCCACCGCCACACCCATCAGGAGGAGCGACACGACCGCAACGCGCCCCTGGCCGAGGCGATGTGTGAGGGCTCCGGCCAGGACTGCCCCGCCGATCGCTCCACCACCGGCGGCCCCGAGGACGAGACTGGTGGCGGCGATCCCGACACCCTGATTGCTCAGGTGGAACGGAAGGACTGGGATGAGGATCCCCATCGTGAATGTGCAGCACACCCACGGTAGGTAGACGGGCCGTGCCTCAGTTCGGAGCGTGGCCAGTGCGCCCCGTTCGGCCACGGGGACTCAGCCCTCGCGCAGTTCGGTCTCCGGCAGGCGGATCATGGGGATGGGACGCTCGGTCTTCGCCTGGTAGTCGGCGTAGAAGGCCCGATCAACGGTCATGAGCTCCCAGAGGGCGTCGCGCTCGGCTCCCTCCAGGATCTGGTGCTGCGACCAGTAGAGGCCGTGCTGGGTTCGGACCTTCACGCCGGGGTTGGCGTCCCGGTCCCGCAGGTTCAGCACCCAGGCGGGGTCGTTGACCGCTCCGGCGAACGAGCCGATGACCAACCGTCCGCCGTCCGGATCCCGCCAGAACGGAAGCGCCACACGGTGCACGTTGCCGCTGCGACGACCGATGGTATAGAGCATCACATGGTGCATGCCGGCGGTCACCCAGACGGCTGAATCGCTGTTCGTCTCCATCGCCTCGACGTGCATCTTCGTGATCTCGATGATCTGTTCATGGGTGGGAGTCTCCCATTCCATGACGATGTGCTGATCGGTGGACTCGCCCGGGGGAAGTTCGTCGCTCATGGCCGTACGGTAGTCCGCCTGCCCCACCGTCTTGCAGTCCGGAGAATCCTCCCGGGCGGTCGGTATCCGGGCGGGGCCATGGCAGGCTATGAGTGCATGAGCGACGCCCTCACGACCTCCGACATCGACCTTGCCGCACGGCGGTTCAGTCGCTCGATGCTTGTCTCCGGCGTCCGCTGCATGCTCACCTACGTCGTGTTCCCATGGTTGCTTCCCGCACTCGGCTGGGCCAGTGGCGTCGGTCCCTGGATCGGCCTTCCGATCGGCCTCCTGGCCATCGGCTTCAACGTGGACAGCATCCGCCGCTTCCGCACCTCCGACCACCGGATGAGGGTTCCGGTGATGGTGATCAACGTCGCCGTCATCGCCCTCCTGACGATCCTCGTCGCCGGCGACCTCGCCGACCTGTTGGGCTGAGTCCCCGCCGGGCCCAGCACCAGCCACGACGTGCCCACAGCCCCCACCATGAGACCCGAGTGAACGAGGCAATCTGATGGGACGCCGTCTCCGGAGCGCCGATCTAGACCCCCGCTATGCACGGATGCGCGAGGTCTACGACCTCGATCCTGCAGCCGTCTGCTAGTCGACGGCACCCGCCTACAGCCGCCATCGTGGACGAGCAGCAACCCGCCCCCCGGCTTGCCCGCGGACTGGCCCGATGGCTCTGGTTCATGGCCGGCCTCGTCGCACTGGCCCTCGGCGGCCTCGGGGTAGTCGTCCCCGGCCTCCCCACGACCATCTTCCTGATCGTCGCCGCCGGTTGCTTCGCTCGCTCCTATCCAAGGCTCGAGCAGTGGATCCTGAACCTGCCCGGAGTCGGGCCGAGTATCCGCGACTACCGGGCAGGACTCGGGATGCCCCGGCGGGCCAAGGTCTGGGCCATCTCGATGATCATCGCCACCTGCGGCCTCAGTGCCAGCCTCCTGATCGATCCCCTCGGCATCCGACTTCTGGTCGGCGCCGTGGGGGCCGTGGGGGTCTGGTTCGTGGGGTGGCGGGTCCCGACCCGGGAGAGCGTGCTCGGAAGTGACTAATCCCTGCGCTTCCTCGACGCCGGACGTGCCTAGTTTGAGCAGTTGTGGATGCCCGGCGAAGAAGGCTGTCCGTCCCCCTGTCCTCCGGCTCCCCGTTGGATAAGAGGGAGGGCTCCCGTATCGCCGTGGACCGTCAGCGCATCACGAACGGGTTCGCCATCGGCTCCTGGGACGTGTTTACCCAGACGGCCTTGCTGCGGGTGAACTCCTGGATGACGTCGAGGCCGGCCTCGCGCCCGTAGCCGCTCTGGCCGAATCCTCCGAAGGGTGAGATCGGCGAGATGGCCCGGTAGGTGTTGACCCACACGATCCCGGAATGGATCGCCTTCGCCACCCTGTGGGCGCGTGCCCCGTCCCGAGTGAAGACCCCCGACCCGAGCCCGAACTCGGTGTCGTTGGCCATGGCGATGCCCTCTTCCTCGGTCTCGAACTCCAACACCGACATCACGGGGCCAAACAACTCGACCCGGGTACTCCGGATGCTCTGGTCCGGGCAGGCCAGCAGCGTCGGCTCGAAGTACCAGCCCACATCGAACCCCTCTGGTCGCCCTCCGCCCGTGCGCAGGGTCGCTCCTTGGGCCACCGACTCGGCGACGACGGCCTCGCACCGGTCGCGCTGGGCCTCCGTTGCAAGGGGGCCCATCTGCGTCTCGGCATCGAGGGGATCGCCGATTCGAACCGCCTCGGCCCGCCTCACCACTTCGTCGATGAAGTCGTCGTGCATCCCCGACTGCACGAACACGCGGGAGCCTGCCACGCAACTCTGGCCGCTGGCGCCGAAGTTGCCGGCCACGGCACCATTGACGGCACTTTCGAAGTCGGCGTCGTCGAAGATGAGGATCGGTGACTTGCCCCCAAGTTCCAGAGACAGGTGGGCGAAGTTGTTGGCCGTGTTGCCGACCACGTGGCGTGCGGCCTCGACGCCTCCCGTGAACGACACCCGGCTGACCAGCGGGTGGCTGGTGAGCGCCCGTCCGCACGGTTCGCCGAAGCCGGTGATGAGGTTGAACACACCCGGTGGGAACCCGGCTTCGTCGACGAGTCGGGCGAATTCGAGAACCGGTGCCGGGGCCTCCTCCGAGGACTTGATGACCACCGTATTGCCCGCCGCCAGGGCCGGTGCGGCCTTTGTGGCGGTTAGGAGCATCTCGGCATTCCAGGGGACCACGCCGGCGACCACCCCGATGGGTTCCCTCAACGTGTAGACGTGCATGTCGGGCTTGTCCATGGGAAGCGTGGCGCCCTGGATCTTGTCGGCGAGCCCCCCGTAGTAGCGGTAGTACTCGGCCACGTAGGCCGACTGCCCACGGGTCTCGACGGCCAACTTCCCGCTGTCGGTGGTCTCGACCGAGCCCAGCACAGCGGCGTGCTCCTCCACCAGGTCGGCCAGGCGGAAGAGCGCCCTGCCCCGTTGTGTCGCCGTCATCGTCGCCCACTCGCCATCGTGCAGAGCCCGCCGGGCGGCCTGGACCGCACGGTCCACGTCCTCCTCCGTGGCGGCGGGGGCCGTCGCCCAGACGAGGCCGGTAGCGGGGTTGATCGACTCGAAGCGCCCGCCGTCGGATGCCTCGCAGAACTCGCCGTCGATGTACATGAGGTATTCGGTCACGCTGTGTGCTCCTGGTCGAGGAAGTCGAGGAATGACCGAAGGAAGGCGCCGGGCGCCTCGATCGGTGGCAGGTGGTGGAGTCCGGCCAGGACCACAGCCTGCCCGCCCGGGACGGCATCCGCCAAGGCATGGCTCATCGCCGGGGTGGATCCGGAGTCCAATTCGCCGGTCATGGCGAGGGTCGGGGCGGTGACGTTCGCGGCAGCGGCGGGCATGAGTGGGTCGCCCCCGACGAAGACCCGGTAGGCCTTCAGGTAGGCAGCAAGGTCGTTGGCCAGGAGGCGCTCACGGACGGCAGCGGTGTCGACCGGGTTCGCCGCCTGCCAGTCGGCGGTGAACCAGCGGTCGATTGCGAGGTCGGCGACGGCGCCCATGCCACCTGCTTCGGCCGCAGCGAGTCGCTCCCTCCTGCCCGCCGCCTGTTCCGGCGTGCGTCCGAAGACCGTGTTCAGGAGGGCGACCCGTCGGAAGGTGGACGGGTGCCGCGCGGCAGCCGCGAGGGAGACCATCCCGCCCATGGAGAGCCCTGCCAGGTCCGGCCGCCCAAGCCCCAGGGCGTCGACCACCTCAAGCAACTGTGCGACGAAGTCCCCGATGGAGCGACCTCCCGACGGATCGAGGGTCCGGCCGTGTCCCAGCATGTCGAAGCGGACGACCTGTCGATCGGCCGCCAAGGCGTCGATGACGCCGTCCCACATCGTGAGGTCGAGGCCGACGCCGTGGAGCAGGACCAACGGCGTGCCCCCGCCCCCGCCCTCGATCCGGAAATGCGTGTCGACACTCATCCCCGGATCGCTCCCCTCTTGTCCATGGCGAACCGTTGGAAATCGACGGCTTCGAGATCAGATGGCTGGGGGCGGAGCACGGTCAGGCCTTCTCGGCCCGGCGACGGTCCTTGAACAGTTCGTGGGCCTCGGGGGTGCCGTCGTGCCAGGTGCCGAAGACCTTGTCGAGGGGTGTCGGGGTGTTGCCGTAGTTGACCTCAAAGTAGCGGTGGTGCAGGTGGTGGAACTGGTCACCGGCCGTGATCCGGAAGCGGCCGCCCAGGATCACCTGGTCGAAGCCGGAGTGGGTGATCGATGGACTGATTCCGTTGAAGAAGCCGGTCATGATGAAGATCACCGGATGGGCGGGCACCACCCACCAGAGAAGGAACACCGTGAAGTAGACGAGGTGCTCGATCGGGTGCATCGAGATGCCGGTCCAGGGCCCGGTGTTGGTGTTGCGGTGGTGCAGTTCGTGGGCGCCCCGGTAGAGGGGCCCCCAGTGGAGGAGTCGGTGGTTGAGGTAGAAGTGCGTGGTCCCCCAGAAGAACACGCCCAGGACCAGCAGACCGAGGTAGACGGGGGCGCTCCCCCACTCGGCGCGGGGGATGCGCCCGTCGGCCCACAGCCACATCGTCAGCGACTCGTAGAGCGACCAGACGGTGACACCGCTGGCGAGGCTCCAGAACACGTTGTCCTTCACCTGGTTGCGCCAGAGGAACTTCCGGCTGTCGGTCGCCGGCCAGCGCACGTTGAACTTGTACTCCAGGTCCTGCGAGCGACGCGTGTAGAGCCACCAGTGCAGGAGACCGGCGACGATCGTGAGCAGGGCGGCGTTGCGGAGCCAGATGAGGCCCATCCAGCCCGGCGACAGTGCCTGCATCGTCGACGCGGCGGGCGTCAGCCACTTCCAGGTCATGACGGCCAGTGCCGTGAAGAAGAAGCCCCACGGGAACATCAGGTCCGTGACGAGCCACTTGAGGGTTGCAACGGGGCGCGGAGGCCAGTCGTAGAGGGGCGGATGCCCGATCAGGTCTGGTGGCTGGTACCCACCCCGGGACACGGTCGCATCCGTCACGCCGGTGCACCCCGCTCCCTTGTGCAGGCGACAAGCAGGGCAACGACCATGGAGAGCAGGAAGGCGGAGCGCACGGCAGGAGTCTGGCAGAGACGGCAATCGGACGCTGATCCACGTAGTGGGGAGAACCGGCTGGTCGGCCCTGGGGCCCTCCGTCAGAACCCCTCAGGTGATGACCGGTAGCTCCCGGGGGGCACGTCGGGAGAGCAGTTCCGGGCCATCGGCGCGGACTACGACGTTCTCCTCGTGGAGCATCATGCAGCCGGGCGCCCAGGTGAGGCCCGGTTCGAGGGTCAGGATCATGCCCTCGGCGATGACCGTCTCGTCGTCGTGGGTGTTCGAGGGCCATTCGGTGACCTGCATACCGAGCCCGTGGCCCAGCCTGCCGACGTCGTTGCCCAGCGACCCGCCGGCGTCGAGTACGTCGGCCATCGCCGCCCAGAGGTCGGAGGTGGTGATCCCGGGACGGAGCACGGCCAACCCGGCTTCGGTGGCGTCCCAGACTGTCTCGTGGGCCCGGCGGGCGGCGTCGCCTGCGCTGCCGAAAGCGTAGTAGCGGTCAAAGTCGCTGAAGTAGCCGTCGAAGACGGTACCGGTGTCGAACATGAGCAGGTCGCCCTCCTCGATCACCCGGTCAGACGGCTGTTTGATGACGTCGTCGAAGCCCGGCCCGGTGGCCCCTACGAGGTAGGGCACGTCGTCGGCCCCGCGTCGGAGCAGGTCGATCCGGAAGGCGGCGAAGGCCTCGCGCTCGGTCATGCCGACGGAAAGAAGGTCGGGTATGCCCTCGAAGGCGTCGGACACGATGTTGCAGACGTACGCCGTCTTGGAGACCTCGAGATCGGACTTGTGCATGCGCAGGCTCCGCACGACGTCCGTGGCGTCGTGGTAGGCGACGTCGATGGTCGCCTCCTGCAGCTCCTCCCAGTCGGCGAGCGGCATCCGTAGGTGGGTCTCATGGCCCATCGGGACCCCGATCCGACCTTCGGTTCCGGCGACCTCGTGGAGGGTCGTCGCCAGGAGCGTCACCCCGTCGTTGTCGGGACGCGGGGCCGGCCAGGTGCGGATGTCCTGAATCCACGTCTCCCCCATCGAGGCGCTCCCGATGCCCGGGATGACGGCGATTGGACGGCCCTCTGCGGGCACTACCACGAACCACGGACGCGTCGGGCTCTGCCAGAAGGGTGTGTGGAAGCCGGTGAAGTAGCGGACTTCGGGCTCGGTACACACCAGCAGTGCGTCGAGTCGTCGCTCGGCCAGCATGGCCTGGGCAGCGACGGTCCGTCCTTCGTATTCCCAGTCTGGGAACCCCCTCGTCGGCACTTCGCTCATGCTGGCAGTCCGTGCTCGAAGAGGGTGCCGAAGCCGGGGAGGGCGTCCTGGACTCCCGCCAGGCGGTGCAGGTGCCAGGCAAGTGCCTGGTTGCTTGACACCACCGGTCGTCCCAGTTCCGCCTCGAGGTCGGCGACGATGCCGAAGGTCCGCAGACTCGTGCAAGACACGAAGACGGCATCGCACCCAGGCTCCCCTCCGATCCGGCGGACGGCATCGGCGACGGATTCCTCGGTGATCCTTCCGACCACGTTGTCGTCCTCCTCGAGGAAGGAGGCGACCGCTGCCACCTCGATTCCCTGGTCCTCGTAGTGGGCGGCCATGCCGAGGGTCACCTCGGCGTTGTAGGGCGTGAGGAGCCCGATCGAGCGGACGTCGAGGGTCCTGAATGCTGCCAGCGCAGCCGTGATCGGATCCGTGCAGGACACGCCGGGATGTGCAATGCCGACGGCCGCAGCGACTCGTTCCGCGCCGATGAGGGTCGCACCCGAGGTGCAGGCGTAGCCGATGGCGTCGAAACCGAACGCCGGCGGCAGGAGGCCGGCGGCGACGGGAATCCGGGCCTCCATGGCCCGGAGTGTCTCCGCCGTGACCGTCATGTCCATGGGGATACGCGAGACGTGGTGGGCGACGCCGTCGAGCCGGAGCGAGCGGACCTCCGCCTCGACTGTCCGATCCGTTTCGAGCACGATGAGCCCGAGAAGTGCGCGCGGGCCGACTCCGGCGTCGGTCGTGAAGGCGACCCGTTGGACCTGATCGGAAGACCGGACGCTCACGAGGCCTCCTGCGCCTGCTGCCCAAAGAAGGAGGCGCCGGTCGGAACCTCGGAGAACGCCATCTCCAAGGGCGTGCAGCGGACCCGGTTGGTGCGCACGCCGCGGACCAATTCGCCCTCGTGCTCGCTCGGAACATGGCTGGTCTCGAGCGGGTAGCAGTCCTCGGAGCGGTAGGCACTGATGAACAGCGTGCGTGCGCTGTCGGACAGGTTCGGCCCCGAACCGTGGAGCAGTCGGCCGTGCATGAGGCAGGCGGAACCGGCCGGACCGATGCACGGGACCGCCTCGGCCCGGGCCATCTCGACGACCTCCGAACCGACGACTCCGGTGAACACGCCGTTGTGCCAGTGCTCGTACAGCGGGCCCCGGTGGCTCCCGGGGACGACCTCGAGTGGTCCGTTGTCGAGCGTCACCTCGTCGAGGAAGTAGAGGATGGCGAGCATGTCGTCGTTCGTGTGGGCCTCGAACAGGATGTCCTGGTGGAACTTGACCTCGGTGCCGGCACCGGGTTGCTTCGAGTTGGCCTTCGAGTGGCTGAACTCGAGATTCGGGCCGATGAGTTCCGCCGTGGCGTCGACGGCGATGCTCGACCGCATGACGGACAGGTAGGAATCCGACAATTCCGTGGGCGAGGAGATGCGTCGCAGTCCGGGACGCTCGGCGCTGTGGCCGGGCTCGAGGTCGAAGCGGGGCCGTCCATCGAAGGTCAGGCCGTAGGGCTCGCTGTGGCTGCGGCTCTCCTCCACCCAGGCCTCGAACTCGTCATTGAGGACCTTGAGGATGTCGGCGGGAAGGGCTCCTTCGAGTAACAGGTAGCCGTCACGCTCGAACTGACCGACCTGCGCCTCCGCAAGTGTGCTCACGCCGAGTCCTCCCTCTCGTAGTGTTGGCCTAGCGTTGACCGGAGCGTATGGCGCCGATCGCCCGTGCCACGTCCTCGACGACGGATTCAAGGTGGGCGATGACCTCCTCAGGACCGGCGCCGGAGCCGATCTCCTCGATGAGGGTCTCCAGTCGGCCCCGGAACCGCCACGACTGAAGGCGATACGCGATCAACGACCCGGGAGAACCGGGAAGCTGTCGGGCGTTAGGGTCGCCTGCGATGCGCCCGGCGACACGCACGCTTGCGGCCTGCGTCGTACTGAGCGCCGTGCTCGGGACGATCCACGCCTTCAGCCTCTTCATCGACCCGTTCGAGGAGGGGCTCGACGCCGGTAGGGGTGCAGTCAGTTCCGTCTATTCGCTGGCACTCGTGGCCCTCACATTGGCGGTGCTGACCGGGCATCCGCTGTTTCGACGCCTCCCGGGGCCGCTGGTCGCCCTGGGTGCTGCTGGCGGTGCCGCCGCCGGACTCCTGGTGGCGTCATCGGCGGCGTCGATTGCCGTCCTCATCGTCGGCTACGGGCTCGTCTTCGGCGCCTCCAACGGCCTCGGCTACGCCTTCAGCCTCCAGCAGGGCGCTGAGGCGAACCCGGATCGTCGCGGCTTCGCCATCGGCCTGGTCACCGCCGCCTATGCCCTCGGAGCGGCGCTGGGCGCCCTGTTCCTGAATACCCGTATCGAGGCGGTCGGGGCCCCGGGGGCGCTGCACTCACTCGCTGTCGTCATCGTCGTGTCTGGCGTGGTCTCGGCGATCCTCCTCGCCACCGGGACACAGGTGGCACCTGCATCCGACCAAGCCCCTCCAGCGCGAACCCTCGCCGGCCCCGTGGCCCTCGACCGACAGCTCCTCATCCGGCTCTGGACCGCCTACGGACTGGCAACCCTCGCCGGCCTGATGGCCCTCGGACACGCCGCAGCGATCGCCGAGGAGGCCGGTGGATCAGAGGGGGTCGGCGTGACGACCGTCGTCGTGGCCGGAATCGCCAGTGCCGCAGGTGGCACGTGGATCGCCTTCACCATCGACCGGGCCCGCCTGTCCTATCTGCTGGTCGGCCTTCCGGTCGCCTCTGCCCTGGCCCTCTGCCTCGCAGCCACGGCCACCAGCGGAAACACGGCACTCCTCGGGCTCTCACTCGTAGCGTTCGTCTACGGAGCCGTGATCGCCGTCTACCCGTTCGCCGTCAACCGGTTGTTCGGCGAGCGTCGGTATCCGGCTGCCTACGGCCGTGTCTTCACGGCCTGGGGTTTGGCGGGGCTTCTCGGTCCGCTCGGTGCGGGCACTGCCTTCGATTCATCCGGTGGGTACACGGTGCCCCTGCTGCTGGCGGCGGTGGCGGCACTGTGCTCGGCCTTCGTGGCACGACGAATCCCCAATTGTGTCGATCCGGCAGGCCACGCGTGAACCGTCATCCGGCATCGACGAGGCATCCTCCAACTGGCCGGACCGTCGTTGCGCTCCGCTGTCTTCGACTCAGGACACCGCATGGTGCGGGTGGGCGAGGCACCATGACAGGTGCTTGGCTGGGCGGGTGGACGACATGACCAGACACCACGCAGAACTCGAGGATAAGGGCTACACGATCCTCGAACGAGTCATCGACGACGATTTGGTCGAGGGCCTGCTGGCCGACGTTCGACGGCTCGAGAGCAGCCTGGAGCGGACGCCCGCCGACAACCGCTTCGAGGGCAATCGCACGACACGTACCTACAACCTGCTGGCCCATGGCGAGATCTGGCAACAGGTCCCCGTGCAGCCACAGGTACTCGAACTGGTCGAGGGCGTCCTCGGCCCGCAATGCCTGGTGTCGTCGCTGGCCTCGATCTCGCTCGCCCCGGGCGAGACCGCACAGGTCATCCACGCCGACGACCAGATCCAGCCCATCGCCAAGCCGCACGTTCCCACGGTCTGCAACGCCATGTGGGCCCTCACCGACTTCACGGAGGCCAACGGCGCCACTCGGGTCGTCCCCGGCAGCCACCGCTGGCAGAACCCCGACTACAGCGCAGACCCGACCACGATCGAGACAGCCTGCGCCGAGATGCCCCGGGGATCGGTGTTGATCTGGCAGGGCAGCACCTGGCACGGCGGCGGCGCCAACACCACCGCCGACGAGGTCCGGATCGGGGTCTCCATGAACTACTGCGCCGGCTTCATCCGGCAGCAGGAGAACCAGCACCTCGGCATCCCCCCCGAGGTCATGGCTGGCTTCACTCCTGAGTTGCGTGCACTCTGCGGACTCGACACCTACCGGGGCCTAACCGGCAACATCGAAAAACAGAGTCCCGCACACCTGCTCTACGGCGACACTCCGGACATGCCCCTCTGGGACTACGACCCGCTGGCCGATCAGTAGACACACATGGCCCGCCGACTCACCGACCATTCGGTCCTGACCTTCGACTGCTACGGAACCCTCATCGACTGGGAGACGGGGATCTGGGACGCCCTGCAACCCCTCCTCGCTGCGAACCCGACCGCCGACCCCGCTCGTCGTCATGTACTCGATGCATTCGACCGCTTCGAGGCCGCCCAGCAGGCAGCTACGCCCACGCTGCCCTATCCGGGCGTCCTCGAATGCGTCCACCGATCTCTTGCCGAGGACTTCTCACTGGCAACCTCGGCGGAACTCGACGCAGCCTTCGGGGCGTCGGTGCCGTCGTGGCCAGCGTTTCCCGACTCCGCCGACTCCCTCCTGTACCTCGCCACCCGTTTCGACCTCGTGATCCTGTCGAACGTCGACCGTGCCGGGTTCGCAGCATCCAACGCCAGGCTCGGGGTCGACTTCGATGCCATCTACACCGCCGAGGACATTGGGTCCTACAAGCCCAACCCTGCCAACTTCGAGTACCTGTTGGAGCACCTGGCCACCGACCTGGGGCACTCGAAGGCAGATGTCCTCCACACGGCCCAGAGCATCCGCCACGACCACGTCCCGGCCCGTCGAATCGGACTGGACAACGCCTGGATCGACCGGCAGCGCAGATCGGAAGCCGGCGAATCCGTCCACCAGGACGGACTCCCCGCGTTCGAGCACGTGTTCTTCTCGATGGCCCAGATGGTGACAGCGGTAGAGGACGAGTCCCACACCGACTGACCCCTCGGGGAGCATCCTGCAGAGTGCGGATACCGTCCCCGCATGAAACTCCTGGTGACAGCCACAGCGCGTGACGGAGCCGGCGTCGCCCGCGCCGAGGACGGACGTGTCGTCTTCGTCGAAGGGGCGCTCCCGGGGGAGACGGTCACGGCCGAGGTCACCCAGATCGACAAGCGCTGGTCTCGTGCCCGGGTGCTCGAAGTCCTGGAAGCGTCGCCAGAGCGTGTGCTGATTCCCTGCGCCCACCAACTCGAAGGCTGCGGCGGCTGCGACCTGATGCACGTGGCCGCAGATTTCCAACTCCGTATGAAGGCGTCGATCGTGAGTGAGCAACTCCTGCGAGCCGGGGTCGAAGCACCCGAGCCGTCCCTGACGACACTCCGGGATGACCACGGACGCACCACCGTTCGGGCCGCAGTGCTCGACGGGCGTGGGGGCTACCGGGTCAGGGGCTCTCATGATGTCGTCGTGCCCGAGGCGTGTGGTGCAATTGATCCCCTCGCCGAACAGATCCTTGTCGAGGGTCACTTCGGCGGTGCCGACGAAGTCACGATCCGCGTCGGCAACCGCACCGGCGACCGACTGGTGCTGATCACCGGCACTGATGAGGACATCTCCGTTCCCGACGATGTCCTCGTCGTCAGCACAGACGACCTCGCTGGTGGTCGGAGAGCCTGGATCCATGAGGAGGCGGCCGGTCGCCGTTGGCGCATCTCGGCGCGCTCGTTCTTCCAGAACCGCCCCGCCGGGGTCGACGCACTCGTCGCAGAAGTTGCCGCGATGGTCGATGCACTCGGCGGGCTCGGACAGGAGGGACCCCTGATCGATGCCTATGCCGGCATCGGGATCTTCACCGGAACGATCGGTCAGGATCGGACCGTCTATGCGATCGAACGGAGCAGGGACTCGCTCGCCGATGCCCGAGTCAACCTCGACGGTAGCGACGTGAAGATCGTCAACGCTCCGGTCGAGAGTTGGAAGGCGCAGCCTGCCGCGACCGTGATCGCTGATCCTGCACGCGAGGGCCTGGGGAAGGCAGGCGTGGACGCCCTTGTGCGCGCCGACCCACAGTTGTTCGTGCTGGTCGGATGCGAACCGGGCTCCTTCGCCCGAGATGCGGGCCTGTTGTGCACCGTAGGCATGCGGCTCGAGCACCTGGCCGTCGTCGACCTGTTTCCGGACACCACCCATGTCGAGACCGTCGGCGCATTCGTACGCGCCTGATCGGTCCTCCCCCGGAGGGGCTGTCCAGGGTCAGTCCTGTGGCTCGAGGTGCACGAATCGGGGCGGCTCCGCCATCATCGGCGCGGTCATCGACGAGATGCTCGTCCCGGTCTCGGTGCGCCAGGCCAGGTAGGCCTCCTGATCCGCACGGGTGGCCCACTTCTCCCAGAGCACGATGCGGTCGGGATCATCGGCGTCCGTGTAGGTCTCGACGTTCTCGCAGCCTTCGAAGGCCCGGGTGTCGGCCAGGGCCCCGAGAAGCATCTCGAGGAAGCCGGGGCCGACCCCCTCGTTGCATTTGAACTCGAGAATCACGGTGTGCGACATCGAACTGCCCTTCCCTGGGGATGCATCTCCCTATCCTTCCGACGGGTACCGATCAGTTGTAGAGGGCGATCAGTTGGGTAACCGCAATGCCCAGGATGACGACGAGGTTGAGTACACGGAACATGACGAAGGGCGCCTTGGCAAAGTTCCTGCCCATGGCGCTCGCGGACACCTCCTCGTCCATGTCCTCGACGCCGGCACTGAGGTCGGCCATTGCAGAGTCGTTCCAGACCAGAGCGAGGATCCCGACCAACGCGATCATTGCCGCAACGGCGAGCCTGTCGTCGTCGGCGGCGACCTCGGAGACGACGACGTAAAGGAGGCCAAGGGAGACCACCCCGTATGTAAAGACCATCGTTCGAAGGTCAGCGGCTCGATTCTTCATATTCTCGACCCACGTCTTCTGGTTCATGGTTTCTCCTGTCAGCGCCTGCCCTGGTGCTCGAGACGTTAGAGGACTCTGACCGAGGCCGAGAAGTTCGACACCGCACGAGTCTTCGGCCCGTGGTGCTGTCCGTGCCGGAGGGGTTGGTTGCGCGCCCCAGTTATCGACCAAGCCGCTCCACCAGATCATTACCCGACTTAGGATCCGTGTATGGGCGACTCGAACACGCTTGCCGATGACGACTCCCGTGTCGTGGCTGACGCACAGGGCCGCCTTGCCGACCGATCACTGCACGAGCATACGAAGCGCCTGGCACCCAACATGTACGAGGTATGTGACGGAGTTTGGTGCCTTGTAGGCAACGGCCTGTCAAACCAGACGTTCGTCCGCGGTCCTGAAGGCATCATCGCGATCGACACCGGCGAGTCGGTGGAGGAGATGCGGAGTGCCTTGGACCATCTGCGCCGAGTCACGACAGAGCCAGTGGTTGCGGTGGTCTATACGCATTTTCATTACGTCAGCGGCACAGTCGCGCTCACTGAGCATGAACCGATCACCGCTATCTGGGGACATGAGCGCATCGCCCAGAATCTTGAGCGAGCCACGATGGAGATTGCACCTGCTTACAGTCGTGGACTCGTTGAGCAATTCGGCATCCAACTACCTGACGAGGGGCCTGACGGACTCGTCAATGTGGGATTGGGCCTCGCCTACCGCATGCCACATCACTCGCCGTCGACACCTGGCTACGTGGCAGCCGACCATACCTTCGGGGAGCCAGTCACGGTAAGCCTCGCAGGGCTGGAGATGCGAGTGACGCCGGCGCCTTCCGATGCCGACGACTCGGTCACTCTTTGGTTCCCGCAACTCAGTGTGGCGGTTCACAACCTGGTGTGGCCAGCACTGTTCAACGTATTTGCTATTCGCGGGGAGGAGTACCGCGATCCTCGGGTGCTACTCAACGGACTTGACCACCTCCGTTCCCTCGAGGCCGAGCACCTCGTGGCAACCCATGGCCCTCCCTTGTCGGGGAACCAGGAAATAGCGCGAAGGGTGACCGCCTATCGCGACTCAATCCAGTTCTTGTGGGATCAGACCGTCCGCTGGACGAACCGCGGAGCGACGAGTTCAGAACTCGCGCGCCGAATCCGTTTGCCGGCGATGTACGACGAGGACTGGTTGACACAACAGCATTACGGCTTGGCTGAACACCACGTCCGTCAGATCCGGACCGGCCTCTTCGGATTTTTCGACGGCGACCCGGTAGGCCTACTTCCACTTGAGACGGCCGATGAAGCAGAGCGAATGGTCTCGGCAATGGGCGGTGCAGAGAAAGTGAGGGGGCTCTGCGTCGAGGCGCTCGATGGGACGGACAACGATCGCCGTTGGGCCCTGTCATTAGCCGGCCGTCTCGCGCACCGGCCAGGTGCGACGCAACAGGACCAACGACTACTCGCTGACGCTCTTCGGACAGCGGCTCGGCGCACGACCTCAGCCAATGTTCGCAACTGGTGCCTCACAAGGGCTCTCGACCTCGATGGCAGCATCGACGTGTCGAGGCTGAGAACGCATCGATTTAGTCGGCGACAGGTAGCACGGTGGTCTCTTGATTCAGCGGTATCTGTGCTCCGGGTTCTCGTTGAGCCCGACCGGCTTACCGGTGTCGACCTACACCTGGCTGTGGTACTCGACGATGAACGTACGGGTATCCACTTTCGTAACCACATCGCTTGCCCGACGGACGGACGCGATGCCGAGGCGGCGCTTATGGGACGCAGAGACGTTTGGGATCAGATCCTCACAGGTTCGAGCGACGTTCGTAGCGCTGTGGACTCAGGCGATTTGTCAATCGAGGGCGACACGGCACGGGTGTTCCAGGCTCTCGCGGCAATTGACCACCCGGGGTTCGAATGACCGAACGTTTGCCAAGACCCTCAGAGCCCTTTAGTGGGCACATTGCACGCTTGCTCCATGACTCCGAACCACGCCGACTGCATCGACCCACTGCTCTCTCCGATGCCCCAAATGTCTTGCTCGTCATGCTCGACGACGTGGGATTCGGCTCGTTCGCTTCTCTTGGCGGGCCAGTTCAGGCCCCAGCGTTTCAAGGGGTTGTCGACCGGGGACTGCTGTACAACCAATTCCACACCACAGCTCTGTGTTCACCGACAAGAGCCGCACTGCTTACCGGGCGGCAACACCATGCCGTCCACATGGGGGGAATTACCGAGTTCGCCAACTCGTTCCCTGGCTACGACTCAGTAATACCTACCGAAGCTGCAACCGTGGCCCAGATACTGCAGATGTCGGGCTACGCGACCTCCTGTTTCGGTAAGTGGCATTTGACGCCGGCGTGGGAGCAGGGTCCCGCTGGCCCCTTCGAGCGCTGGCCGACCGGAATGGGCTTCGACCGCTTCTACGGGATCATCGGAGCCGAAGCATCTCAATGGGAGCCAGCCGTCTATGACCAGACCACACCAGTTTCACCACATGTCGGGAGACCCGGTTACCACCTCACTGAAGACTTGGCGGACCAGGCGGTCACTTGGATCGACCGCCACCGCGTATCAGCACCTGATCGTCCGTGGTTCTGCTACTTCTCGACTCCAGCGGTGCACGCCCCGCATCATGCTCCGAGTGAGTGGATTGAGCAGTTCCGAGGAGAGTTCGACTGCGGGTGGGACGACCTCCGTACTCGGATCCACGCGGATCAACTCCGCTTGGGCGTGATTCCAGCAGGCACTGCTCTCACCCAAAGGCCCGACGAGGTCCCGGCGTGGATGGACTACCCGGAGCGCTACCAGCCAGTCGCAGCTCGGCTAATGGAATGTTTCGCTGGTTTCCTCGCCCACACCGATCACCAGATCGGTCGGGTAATCGATGCCGCCAGAAGGGAGGAGCGTGAAACCCTCATCATTTATCTCTCCGGCGATAACGGCGCCTCAGCCGAGGGCACCATCCACGGAGCTTGGAGCGCTCCATCGTTCCAGAACGGGGTACATGAAGACCCTGAATGGCTACTCGAGCACATGGATGATTTCGGCAGCGCTAAGTGTGAAAATCACTTCAACGTCGGTTGGGCGTGGGCCCTCGATTCCCCGTTCCAGTGGATGAAACAGGTTGCTTCGCACTTTGGGGGGACAAGAAACGGACTCGCTATCGAATGGCCGGGCACCATCACCGACGGAAAGGGACTGCGATCTCAATTCCATCACGTGGTCGACATCGCTCCGACAATCCTGGAAGCCGCCGGCATCGATGCCCCAGAGACCGTGAACGGGATCGAACAGATCCCGATGCACGGGACGCCAATGGGCTACTCATTCGCAGCGGACGGAGCGAGTCGCCGTACCACTCAATATTTCGAGATTCTCGGGAACCGGGCGATTTACAACGACGGATGGATCGCGTCCTGCTTCCACGGCCGTGTGCCGTGGATCAGGATGGAGGGGTTCGAGTTCGACGGGCCCCATGAGCGTTGGGAGTTGTACGACGTGGAGAACGACTTCTCCCAGGCGGTCGACCTCGCATCAGAACATCCTGAGCGCCTCGAGGAGTTGGTGGAGATGTTCGATGTCGAGGCACGCAAATTCGGTGTGTACCCGTTACGTGATGCTGGGTCGCCGCGAAGCGCCGAACTTGCGGTACCTCGCGCGCTCGGCGGGCTGAGAAGGATGACCTATACCACCGCCCACGTGAGATTGCCCGAAAGCACCGTGGTACGACTGAAGAACTGTTCTTGGCGAATCTCCGCCGAGGTAGTAGCCGCCATCGACGATCAAGGCGTTATCGCCTGCCAGGGCGGAAACATGTCCGGATGGTCGATGTGGCTAGATGGTGGACGGCCCCGGTTCACCTACAACTGTTTCGGTCACGATGTGACGACGGTGACCGGCCCGGTGCTCGCCCCCGGAACCCATCTGGTCGAGGCGTTGTTCGACTACGACGGCGGTTTCGGTCAGGGCGGCGAACTTGTCCTGGTAGTGGACGAGAGCGCAGTTGCGCATGCTCGTCTCGAGCGCACAGTGCCGATCGTGTTCTCGGTCAGTGGTGAAACCTTCGACGTCGGTACCGACACCGGATCACCAGTAGGACCGTATCCTTCGGACTTCGTGTGCTCGGCGAATATCGTCGGAGTTACGCTCGCCCGCCTCGATGAACCGGGGGATGCGGTACGAGCCGCCGAACTCGAAGGCCTTTTCCGCGCTGGGTTGAGCACCCAATAGCTCTGCGTGTGCTGTCGGTCTTTCAACCGTCGACGACAATGAAAGCACCCTTGAAGGTCCACGCCTGATCCGCCCTCCCGGCAACGGGTACGACGACTTCAACATCGAGATTCACGGCATGCGACCTGCCGACACCTCTGATGCGCCGGACTTAGACCACGTATGGCCCGAAGTGGTCCACCTGATCGGTGGTCGATTTGCCATTGCCCGCAACACGGCGGAACGCGGTGCATACTGCTGCCTGTGTCGGTGATCTACGCGGTTCTCTCGACATTTTCAATCGCATTGAGTGACTTCTTTGCGTCCGGCGTCACCAAGAGGCATCGCGCCAGCGAGGTCACTTCGACGGTGCTGCTCGCCGGCATTTTCGTAATGGCGGTCGTCGCCATGTTCTGGTCTGGCACCCCCACAGCCTCTGACCTGGCACACGGGGCGCTCGCCGGGGCCGCCAACGGGGTTGGCATTTTGTTGTTGTTCGTCGCGTACTCCCGCGGGTCGTTGCGTACCGCGGCGCCAACTGCAGCGGTAGTGATGTCTAGCGTTCCGGTGCTGTGGGACCTTCTCGTTTCGGGTACCTCACCGTCGACGGTCACCTCAATCGGTCTCTCATTGGGCGTTGTCGCCATTGCGCTGTCGTCCTACGAGCGTGGAGATCCTGGTAACGGGCCGACCGGCCTCTTCGTAGCGGGCTTGGCCGGGGTCGTCTTTGGGATTTTGTTTATCCTGCTCAGTTACATCGGGGACGATGCCGGCGGTTCACCGCTCTTACTCCAACGCGTCGTGGCGTTTCTTTTTGCGATCTCGGTCACTCGCTCTACCGGACCCCGGCTTTTTCCGAGTGGGCGAAACGCCTTCATCGCTTCGTTCGTGGCTGGCATATTTGCGAGCGCAGCAGTGGTCCTGTTCGTTCTTGCCCTCAGAGGGGGGAGCCTCGCCGTGGTGAGCGTCGTGGCCTCGCAGTACGCGGCGGTGGCCGTGCTCCTGGGCGTTGCGATACGAGGCCAGAGAATGTGGTGGTGGCAGGCATTAGGGCTCGGTGGATCAAGCCTCGCGGTCGCCCTGATCGCTATTGGGTAAGGCGATCAGTTCGACCAAACCAGTTCAGGCGGCTAGCTGCCCCACCCGATTAGGCCGGGCTAGGTGCGGTACCGAGAAAGCGCTCCCCGTTGCCTGCGTAGAACGCCTCGACCGCGGCTGGAGCGACCCCGTCCATGGTCGCCTCGAACTTCCGGATCGGATCGCTCGAGCCCTCGGGATGGGGGTAGTCGGAAGCGAAGCAGAGCATGTCGGGACCGAGCTGTTCAATGAGCCAGCCGACCGGCTCGCCGGCGAAGGGCGCGAAGCGGACCCGCTCGCGTGCGACGTCGGAAGCCCTGTGGCTACGAGGAGCAACAGGACGGGTCGAGCGTTCCACGAAGTCGAGCTTGTGGAGCCAGCCCGGCACCCACGACGCCCCATGCTCGAGCGAGAGGCACCGCAGACCGTCGTGACGCTCGAAGACCTCGTCGAGGATCATCGCCGACAGGAACAGCTCGGCCGAGTTGTGCATCGCGACGAGACCCAGGTTCGAGTCCGGCGCATCACCGCCCACGGCAGTGGAGACCCGACCGTTGTTCTTGAAGCTCGGTGAGACTGGGTCGTAGTGGCCGTTCACCGCGATGTGCACCAGCAGCGGCACGTCCTGTTCAGCGAAGCGAGCCCAGATCGGATCGAAGTCGGGATGCGTGAACGAGCGAGCTTTGGGATCAGCCTCATTCGTGTCCACCATGACCGTGTAGCAACCGTCGGCGAATGCCTCGTCGAGGAGTGGTCCGGCGACGTCGGGACCGAGTGAGAGTGGCACGTACCCTCCGGCGAGCAACCGATCGTCGTGGGCACAGAAGCGACCCATTGCGCGGTTGTGCACACGGGCACCGATTTCGAGCGTCTTTGCGTTGTCCTCGTGAGCGATCTGGTGGAACGAGAACGTGCCGAGCACGATCTGACGCTCGAAGCCGAGGACGTCGAGTGCGTGGGACCGCTCGGCCGGATCGAACGCACCGAGGCGGGACCACGGACTACGGCTGATGTCGAACATGCCCGCTTCGAACTTGGCCATCAACTCGGGGTCGGCGTTCCGACGATCGAGGTGCTCACGGCCCCGCTCAATGGCCTCCAGAGAGACAGGCAGCTCGGTCTGTGCCTCCATCGGCCGGATGAAGGCGGCTTCCTCATCGGTCGCGACAGCGCGAAGGAAGTCGTCGAGTTCGAAGAGGTGGCTGTCGACGTCGATGATCCGTCGGTTTCCTGCATACGTCATGCCGGTGCGTCCCTGTTTGGCTGGCCGAAGCGAATCTCACTCTACGTGTGGTATCGGCGGGGGGACTTGAACGGCCCCAGTCAACGCCATCACGGTCCTAGGTCAGTCGATTTTTCCTTCAGTCAGCGCGTTGTAGCAGATCACCATGCCACCCCCGTGGCTGCCCCGGGTGCAGGTCCTGTATCGGTTTCAGCGGCGTTGATCGTCTCCCAGATCCGCTGAGAGACCAGTGGTATGTCGACATGGTGGACCCCCAGGTGAGCCAGCGCGTCCACCACGGCGTTCTGAACAGCGGGCATTGCCCCGATCGTCCCCGCCTCACCCACCCCCTTCACGCCGAGCGGGTTCACGTCGGTGGGCGTCTCCTGCTCGATCCGTTCAAAAAACGGCAACTCGGCCGCTGAGACGATGCCGTAGTCCATGAAGTTCGTGGTCAACGGCATGCCATCGTCGCCATACCTGAACTCCTCCATGAGCGCCTGGGCCACTCCAGCGGTGACGCCACCGTGCACCTGACCATCGACGATGGTCGGGTTTACGATGACACCGGCGTCGTCACACGCCACATGACGCAGGATCGTGACCTCACCGGTCTCACGGTCCACCTCGACGACGCTGGCGTGCACCCCGAAGGGGAAGGTCGCCCCCGGGGGTTGGAAGTCGATCTCTCCGGCGAGTTGTTCGCCGATCCGATCGGCCTCGGTGGCCACCTCGTGCCAACTCACATGGACCGTTGGAGACCCGACGACGGAGAAGCCCCGGGACGCCATGTCGAGCACGACATCGTCGGGGCTCGCCTCCAGGAGGCTGGCAACGATCCGCTTCGCCTCCTCAACTACGATCTCGCTCGCCAGGTGGACGGCCACTCCGCCGGTCTGCAAGGACCTCGAGCCTCCTGTTCCGCCGCCGTGATCTACCTCGTCAGTGTCGCCGTGCCGGACCTCGATCTGATCGAATTCGATACCCATCACGTCGGCGGCCACCTGGGCGAACGTGGTGTGGTGTCCCTGCCCATGAGCGGACGACCCGGTAAGCACGACAGCGGAACCGTCCGACCGGACCGTCACCCTCCCGAACTCCGAGGCCTGGATCGGGTTGGCAATCTCTACGTAAGCGGCAAAGCCGATACCGAGTAGTGGTGACGTAGCGTCTCGACGCCGACGGTCCTGTTCGTCCCGTAGTTCGACCATGCCCAGGGTGTCGAGCACTACGTCGAGGGCTTCGGCATAGGCACCGCTGTCGTAAACTTGACCCGACGGCGTCGTGAACGGAAAGGCCTCCGGTTTGATGAAATTGCGACGACGTAGCTCGGCGGGATCCATGCCGATCTCGACCGCGTAGCAGTCCACAATTCGCTCGATCCCGTGTGTTGCCTCGGGACGGCCGGCCCCCCGGTAGGCCCCCATCGGGACTGTGGTAGTGACCCAGGAGTCGGCAGAGAACTCGAGCCTCGGAATATCGTACGAACCGGTAGCCATGATCTGCCCAAAAACCGGGAGGTAGGCACCGATGCCCGGGTAAGCGCCACCGTCCTGGTCAATATGGAGGCGGTAGGCGGTGAATCTGCCGTCACGGTTGCCGCCGAGAGTGGCAGTGAGTTCCAGGCCCCGCCCGTGGGCGAGGTTAAGCATCGACTCGCTCCGGGTCTCGGTCCAGCAGACTGGATGGCCTGTCGCCCGGGCGGCCAGGGCGACCACGATGTCCTCGGGGTAGCTCCCGTTCTTAGCGCCGAAGCCACCACCCACCTCTGGAGTGATCACATGGACATCACCCGGTTCGACTCCGCAACCAGCGGCCAGCGAGTCGCGGGCCCGGTGCGGGAACTGTGTGCACGACCACTGGGTAAGGCGCAGCCGTCCGTCGACTTCCTTCCACTGGGCTACGGCCGCACGTGGTTCGATTGGGGCCCCGCTCAGCCGGGGGTTGACGAAAGTCAGTTCGACCACCACCTCGCAGTCCTGGAAGAGGTCCGGGTCTGCCTTACCTCCCATGGTGAAGCATCGGTTCGTCCCGGCGTCGGGATGGAGCAGCACCTCGTCGCTACGCGCTGCGGCGAAACCCACCACAGAAGGAAGCCGATCGATGTCCATGACGACCCGATCGACGGCATCGATCGCCGCGACCGCCGATGTCGCCACCACGACGGCCAGGGGTTCGCCCACATAGCGCACTCGATCACGGGCCAGGGAACTGCGCACCATGGTCTGGTCGAGCGGACGCAAAGCGGGCGGGACCGGCTGGATCCCGAGGTCGTCGGCCGTGAAGACTCCGACCACTCCCGGAGCAGCACGGGCGTCGTCTGCATGGATGGCCCGGATCTTGCCGTGTGGTTCGACAGATCGCACAAAGACGGCGTGGAGCGCATCCTCGGGGACTATGTCAGCGACGTACCGGCCCGCACCGACGAGCAGCGCCGGATCCTCTGTCCGGCGAACACGCGATCCGAGCAACCCCACGACCTAGCCCTCCCAGCGGCGAATGTTGGACCGGGAAGGTACCGCTGAGCGACTCGCTCCACACGGTCGGGTGGGAGCGACAAAGCGACGCCCAGCGGAAGAACCACCCTGGTCGTGTCGGAGTGGGGACTTGAACGCCCCCAGTCAACGCCATTTAGGCCCCAGGTCAGTCGGTCTTCTCTTTGCCGTACAAGGTCACCCGCTCATTCGGTTGCCGCTCAACCAAGCATGTAGTAGGTCGTTCCGGCTTCCTGGTGCTCGTGGAAACTGGTTCCCTTGGCTTCGGCCGCCTCTGTCGCTGCTTCGTGGGTCGAATAGATCTCGCCTTCGCAACCGTCGATCTTCCCCATCTCGCCATCCTCGAACGCACGATCTTCCCCGGCTGGATCGGCGGGTGCCTCGCTCGGAGCATCGGCTGGGTCTTCGCTGAGGGCCGACACGCCGCCAACCGACAGCGAGAACACTGCCAACGTGAAGGCTGCTACCAGAGAGACGAGAATGCGCACGCCTCGATTCTAGATCCAACGGCCAACTCACGCCAGCGCAGCAGGACAGCCAGAAGAGCCTGCCGAGAGCGCTACAGCGGTGTCGGAGGGGGGACTTGAACGCCCCCAGTCAGCGCTGGATCACAACACATGATCCTCACTTGACCCACCGATAGTGGATATCTGCCTCTCCCTCTTCATTATCACCGTTGGTTCCCCCCACAGCCCGGAAGCCATGCCGTTCATAAAACCGTTGTGCCCCTCGGTTGCTCTTGAACGTCCAGAGGTCAAGGGCCTCCGGGCGTTCGGCTTTCGCTCGTTCTACAAGTGCGGTACCCAGTCCTTGATTGGTCCAATCGGGATCGACATACAACTGTTCAATCCAATTCCCGTTCAGAACCAGCACACCGGAAACTGCATCGTCGACTTCAGCCACCCATACCTCGGCAAATGGCATGACGGTTCCCACAAAGTACCTCTTCACCTCCTCATCGAGATGCACAAGAGGGGGAATCGCCGGCACCGACGCATGGCGCGAGCGCAAGAGAACTTCTGTAGCAGTCCCATAGTCCGCTTGTTCGGCCCTCCGAACCCTGGACCTACCGTCAACAGCCATTCGCGAAGGTCTACAACATGCGCCGAACACGCGCAGCCGTCAGGCGGCGAGGACGAAGCGGTCGCCGAGACTGACAGTGCCCGGGTTGGTGACCTCGGCGTAGGTGCCGAGGCAGGCGAAGACGCCCATGCCGGTGTCGTGGCGGGCGTGTTCAGCCAGCGCCTGCAGGATCTCTCGGTGGACACCGAGGTCACCCTGCGGAAGGGTGGTCATCACGCACCGGGGCGCCGGCCCGGTGATGTGGAGGCCGACGTCGGCAACGGTAGCGCCCCGGTCCACCCAGGCCAGGTCCACGAACCCGGGGAGGGCCTCTACCACCGACCTCAATAGCGCTGTGGGCCGGAAGCGTCGGATTGGCACCTCGACGTCGATCAACTCCGACAGGTGCGCTACGGATTCCTCGACGATCAGGTGAACGGCGGCCAGGTCCACGAACGATGCTCGCTCCGTCATCATCGCCACCGGTAGTTCCACCTCGACATCGGACAGGGCCGTCCCGGGGATCTCCGGCCACTCGCTGTCGTAGGTCTCTTCGCGGCCGGCCTCGACGTGGGCCAGAACCAGCGGACGGTCGAAGGCCCGGGACAAGGCGGTGTCTAGGTCGGGGTCGCCGGCAGTCCACCTCTGGCCGCCCGGCGCGGCTACCTCGACCGTTCCGTCGTCGGTGATCCGGGCCGACCAGTCAAGCAGGCCACCGAACGACCCGGGCTTCTTGGCGCTGGCCAACCGACCGGTGTCCAGATCGCGGACACCCCATCGTCGGTCCCCAACCACCCCATCGGCGTCGAGTTCCACCGACTTGACGGCCTCGCCAGCCAACGACTTGACGGGATACCGCCAGAGCCCGTTCACTTCGTAAGTCTCGTCCACTTGTCCTCTCCTCACCAGCAGGACAGCCAGAAGGGCCTGCCGAAGGCGCTCGAAGGAGATTCGCCGAAGTTTGCTCAGGCGTTCGCCTCGGCCCGGGCCTTGAGCATGGCCGCGAAGTCGCCGACCGGTCGGACCTGCGCCGTGCCGGCATCGATGATCGGAAACATGCCCTGAAAGACCTGAGTGGCGTCGTCGGCGTCGACCACGAAGAAGAAATCGTGGCCCGGCGGATCCACCCAGGCGCCCACCACCTCGTTGACGTGCTCGGTCAGGGTGTCCATCACCGCTCCGAAGGTGACCGCCATGGTGGCGTCGTCTTTAGCCGGGCATGTGTGCTCGTCATGGTGGTGGGTGACATGGAAGAGCATGGCTCTGCCTGCTTTCTCTCTGATGAAGGTGCTGTTTGCTCGGACGATGTCGATTCCAGCAGGCCCCGGGGGAAGGCGACAAGCCGTCTCAGGGCTTCTGCTCAGAAGGCGAAGTACCGGAGAGGTTCGCCCCGCCGAGGTCCGCCCTTTCGAGGTCCGCATTGACGAGCATCTCTACGTGTCGGAGGGGGGACTTGAACCCCCACGCCCTTGCGGGCACCAGCCCCTCAAGCTGGCGCGTCTGCCAATTCCGCCACTCCGACGTGGCGCTTCCGGGAGACCCGGAGCGGACGACAGGCTACCTGCACCTGTAGGAGGCGGACACCGGCCTCACACCCAGTCCAGCGTCCTGGCGACCGCCTCCGACCAGCGGGCCAGCAGGGCATCGCGCTCCCCTTCCGGCAGCATCGGTTCCCAGCGGCCGCCCTCCTGCCAGTTGGCCCGAAGGTCTCCGAGGCCGTCCCAGTAGCCCTCGGCCAGCCCGGCGGCGTAGGCGGCACCCAGGGCCGTCGTCTCCTCGACCACCGGTCGCACCACGGGCACGCCGAGCACGTCGGCCTGGAATTGCATGAGCAGGTCGTTGACGACCATGCCGCCGTCGACCCGCAGCGAAGACAGGTCGACTCCACTGTCGGCCCGCATGGCGTCTAGGACCTCCCGCGTCTGGAATGCCGTGGCCTCCAACGCCGCCCGGGCGACGTGCCCCCGGTTTGAGAAGGCGGTCAGGCCCATGAGGAGCCCCCGTGCATCGGAGCGCCAGTGGGGGGCGAACAGGCCGGAAAACGCCGGCACCAGGTACACATCCCCGTTGTCGTCGACCGACCGGGCCAGGCCCTCGACGTCCGATGACTCGTCGATCAGCCCGAGTCCGTCCCGCAGCCACTGAACCAGAGCCCCGGCGACAGCGATGGAGCCCTCCAGCGCATAGACGGGCGCTTCCCCGGCGAGCTGGTAGCCGACCGTCGTCAACAGCCCATGCGTCGAGGGCACGGGCTGGGTCCCGGTGTTGAGCAGCATGAAGCAGCCGGTGCCGTAGGTGTTCTTGGCCTCGCCCGGAGCGAACGCCGTCTGCCCGAACAGGGCAGCCTGTTGGTCGCCGAGGATGCCGGAGAGTGGCACGCCCTCCATAGGGCCGGCCAAGGCCCCAGCGAACAAACCGATCCGTCCGGAAGAGGGAACGATCTCAGGCAACATCGATGCCGGGATGCCCAATTCGTCCCGAATGGCGCCATCCCACACGAGTGAGCTCAGGTCCATCATCAGCGTCCGCGAAGCGTTGGTGACATCGGTGACGTGCCGCCCTCCCTCCGGGCCGCCGGTCAGGTGCCAGGCCAGCCAGGTGTCGACGGTCCCGAAGAGCAGGTCACCAGACGCCGCCCGCTCGGCGAGGCCGTCGACGTTCTCGAGGATCCAGGCCGCCTTCGGGCCGGCAAAGTACGTAGCCAGTGGCAGCCCGGTCGTCGCCCTCCAGCGATCCGGCCCCTGCTCTCCTGCCAGGCGGCCGACCACCTCATCGGTACGCGTGTCCTGCCAGACGATGGCGTTGTACACAGCCGTACCCGTGTGACGATCCCAGAGGACCGTGGTCTCCCGCTGGTTGGTGATGCCCACCGCCACCAGGTCGGCTGCGCTCAGGCCCGCCTTGGACAGTGCCTCGGCTGCCACCGCCACCGTGTTGTCGAGGATCTCGTGTGCGTCGTGCTCGACCCATCCGGCTCGGGGAAACACCTGCTCGTGCGGCCGCTGCGCCATCGAGACCACACCTCCCGAATGGTCGAAGACCATGAACCGTGTGCTTGTCGTCCCCTGGTCGATCGCCCCCACATAGCGCTCCATCGGCTCAGTCTTCCCCATCGCCGCAGCGCCCTGTCACACGGACGCCCTACCCATGAGGTACCCCACGAAACAGGAGTACCTCCCATGAACATCCCCACCCTGGAGCACGCCGCCGTCGGTCGCCCCGTCAACCGCCTCGGCTTCTCCCTCTTCCCCGTCTACCTGCCGCCGGCCGACCTGCCGCCCATCGCCACCGGCCCGGGCTCCGGGCTCGTCGTCGACGAGTTGCCCAACGCCTCGGTACCGACCCTCTCGGTCACCAACCCCACCGACCGGGCGATCCTGCTCATCGAGGGCGAGAGCCTCGTGGGCGGCGCCCAGAACCGCACCCTCAACGTCAGCGTGCTGGTCCCTGCCGACACCACCCTGGAGATCCCCGTGACCTGCCTCGAGCAGGGCCGCTGGGGTGCCCGACGGGCCTTCCAGTACGGCGACGTGATGGCCCCGCGCCGGGTACGCCGGACCAAGCAGGACGCCGTTGCCGCGCACCTGGCCACCGTCGGAGCGCCCCCCGGGGCGCGCCATGCCGACCAGGGCGCCGTCTGGCAGATTGTCGGCCGTGAACTCGACCGCATGGGCGTCGAATCCTCCAGCCGGGCCATGTCCGACGCAAAGGCGTTCTTCGACCGTGACCCCGACCGCCGGAATTTCGTTGAGGAGCTCATCACGATGGGGCCCCTCCCCGGCCAGTGCGGCCTCGTCGTGTCGCACGGACGTCGCATCGTCGCCGCCGAATTGTTCGCCTCCACCGACCTGCTACGCCCCCACTGGGGCGCCATCGTCCGCTCGCACCTGCTCGAACACCCCACCGCCGACGGGCGTCCCTCAGCCGGCCGGGCCCTGCGCTTCCTCGGCCGCTTCGCCAACAGCCCGTCGGAACGCAAGGAGGGACTGGGCCACGGAATCGAGCACCACGTCCGCACCGACCGCGTCGTCGGCCAGGCGCTCGTGCTGCCCAACACCCTCATCCACGCCGGAGCCTTCTCCCGCTGAGGGGGCTCCCAGGCGCCGGACCGGCCGGTCTCAGGGCCTGGGAAATCCTCAGTACATCAGGCCGAGGGACACCGTCGCGAAGACGAATACCAGAGCTGTCACGATGGTGATGCGGTCGAGGTTCTGCTCGACCACGGTGGAGCCGGCGGTCTGTGCGCCGATACCTCCACCGAACATGTCCGACAAACCGCCGCCCTTCCCGCTGTGCAGGAGCACGAGGAAGATGAGGCCCAGCGCCGAGGCGCCGAAGAGGATCGAAGTCAGGACGAACATGGTGACGACAGGTTATCGGTGCTCTCAGCCGATGAGCCGGTGGTACGCCACGATACGGGCGAACTCGTTCGGGTCCAGCGAAGCGCCGCCCACCAACAGGCCGTCGATGTCGGGCTGCATCATCATGTCCGGGGCGTTGACCGGCTTCACCGAGCCCCCGTACTGGATGCGCACAGAGTCGGCCGTCGCCCGACCCCATCCATCGGCCACGACCCCGCGCAGCACCCGGCAGGCAGCCTGCGCATCCTCGGGCGTCGCAGTGAGGCCGGTACCGATCGCCCAGATCGGCTCGTAGGCGATCACCAGGCCCGCCACCTGCTGCGGGGAGAGGCCGGCCAGCCCGGCCCTCACCTGACCCGAGACCTTGTCGTCGGTTCCGCCTGCCACCCGCTCCTCCTGCGTCTCTCCGCAGCAGAAGATGGGGGTCATTCCGTTGGAGAGTACGGCGGCCACCTTGCGCCGCGCCTCCTCATCGGTCTCACCGAAGACCTCGCGTCGCTCCGAGTGCCCGACGATCACCAGCGCCACGTTGAGCTTGGCGAGCATCGTCGGGGACACCTCACCGGTGAAGGCACCCTTCTCCTCGAAGTGGCAGTGCTGGGCACCGAGGATCAGGCGCATCTGGTCGGACTCGATCACGGTCTGCACGGAGCGGATGTCCGTGAAGGGTGGGTGCACCGACACGTCGACGACATCGTGGTCGGCCGGGTTCAGCACGTAGGCCAACTTCTGGACCGCCTGGATGGCCTCGAAATGGTTGTGGTTCATCTTCCAGTTGCCGCTGATCAGCGGTCGGCGTGCGTCTGCCATGTACCTGCTCCCCTCGTCACCGATCCGGCCTGCTCAGGCGTCGCCGCGCAGGGCCGCCAGGCCTGGCAGGTCGCCCTGTTCGATCAATGCCAGTGCGGCGCCGCCACCGGTGGACACGTGGTCCATGCGGTCGGCCACCCCGAACTGCCGGGCCGCTGCCGCCGAGTCGCCGCCACCGACGACGGTGAAGCCCCGGCAGTCGGCCACGGCCTCGGCGACGGTACGGGTACCGGCGGCAAAGCGGGGATCCTCGAAGACGCCCATGGGGCCATTCCACAACACCGTGCGGGCCTCGGCAATCACGTCGCAGAACTCGACGGCGGAACCGGGGCCGATGTCGAGGCCCATCCATCCGTCGGGCAGTGACGTACCGGCCTGGCGCACCTCTCCCCCTGTCGACGGATCACCGATCCTCCCACCGGGGCCGAGGGCCGTGAGGTCGATCGGCAGCCGAATCGGGGCCCCCGACTCCAGCAGGCCGGCACAGGCTTCGACCATGTCCTCCTCCAGAAGCGAGGCGCCCACCGAGGCGCCCCGTGCCGCCAGGAAGGTGAAGCACATGCCGCCACCGATGAGCAACTCGTCCACGACGTCGAGGAGGGCCTTGACCACCCCAAGTTTGTCGCTGACCTTGGCTCCGCCAATGATCCCGATGAAGGGCCGCTTCGGCGACTCCCGAATGCCACCCAGGACTTCGACCTCGCGGGCCAACAGGCGCCCGGCGGCCGACGGCAGGTGTCCTGGAGGACCGACGACCGAAGCGTGGGCCCGGTGCGAAGCGCCGAAGGCGTCGTTGACGTATGCGTCCTGATCGTGGACCAGACGCTCGGTGAACGCCGGATCGTTCGCCGTCTCACCAGGATCGAAGCGCAGGTTCTCGAGCAGCGAGACGCCCGGTGCCAGTTCGGCCAGTCGATCCCGGACCGGGTCCATGGCGAAAGCCGGATCCGGTGCCCCCCTCGGGCGGCCAAGGTGCGAACACGCCGTGACCTCGGCGCCGGCGTCGAGCAGGTAGCGCAACGTCGGCAGCACCGCCCGGATGCGCAGGTCATCGGTGATGGCCCCCCCGGACAGGGGGACGTTGAAGTCGCAACGGACGAGGACCCGACGACCCGACAGGTCACCGAGGTCCTCCAGTCGAGGTACGTCCACGAGCCCGAAGGAAGAGGCGCTAGCGACGGGTGCCGATGATTGACGAGAGGTCCACCAGACGCGTCGAGTAGCCCATCTCGTTGTCGTACCAGCCGCACACCTTGACCATGTTCCCGGAGGCCATGGTGAGGCCTGAGTCGATCGTGCACGACGCCGGACGCCCAACGATGTCCGATGAGACCAGCGGGTCCTCGCTGTAGTCCAGGATCTCGGCCAGCGGACCTTCGGCGGCAGCCGTCGCGTAGGCCGCGTTGACCTCCTCGACCGAGGCCTCCGTCCGGAGCGTCCCGACGAAGTCGGTGATCGAGCCGTCGGGAATCGGCACCCGCAACGAGATGCCGTCAAGGCGCCCCTGCATCTCAGGCATGACGAGGCCGGTCGCCCGGGCGGCACCCGTGGAGGTCGGAACGATGTTGATGGCAGCGCCACGTGCTCGACGCAGGTCGCTGTGGGGGCCGTCGACGAGGCTCTGGTCACCCGTATAAGCGTGCGTCGTGGTCATGAAGCCCCGCTCCACGCCGAAAGCGTCGTCGAGTACCTTGATCATCGGCACGAAGCAGTTCGTGGTACACGAAGCGTTCGAGATCACGTGGTGCTGCGCCGGGTCGTAGTCGTCGTCGTTCACACCGACCACGAAGGTCGCATCGCAATCGCCCGACGGCGCCGAGATGATCACCTTGCGTGCTCCCCCTTCGAGGTGGAGTGCCGCCTTGTCGCGCGAGGTGAAGATGCCGGTGGACTCGACCACCACGTCGACGCCGAGGTCGCCCCAGGGCAGGTCGGCCGGACTGCGCTCGGACAGGACGCGGATCTCGTGGCCGTCGACGACGATCCCGTCGTCGGTCGCCACCACCTCGGCGTCCATCCTGCCGTGCACCGAGTCGTTGGCCAGCAGGAACGCCATCGTGTCGATGGAGCCGAGGTCATTCACGGCGACGAACTCGAGGTCCGCTCCCCGGGCACGGGCAGCCCGGAAGAAGTTTCGGCCGATGCGGCCGAAACCGTTCACACCCACGCGGACGGTCATCGAGATGGTGCCTCCTGCGGAGGCGCAGCCGCCGCGTCGTCGTTGAATTGGGGCAAGGCGCCCACAGCATTGCTAGCCGATGATCGCCGGAACGACACGCCATCGGGGACATTGATTAGTCACACTTCGGAGGCGGTCCTCGCTAGGCGCCCCACGCTCAGCGATCGACGTCGCGATGAGTCACGGCCGGGCTCTGGCCCATGGCCCGGAGCGATCCGGCAACCGCCTCTGCGATGGCCACGGACCGGTGTCGGCCGCCCGTGCACCCGAAGGCCAGCGTGAGGTACGACCGTCCCTCACCGACGAAGGCGGGCAGGAGCAGGTCCAGCAGTCCATCCAGGCGGCCGAGGAATCCCTGGGCGAGGTCGCTCCCCAGCACATGCTCGCGGACCGGCGCGTCCAGGCCGCTGAGCGGACGGAGTTCGTCGACCCAGTGCGGATTCGGCAGGAAGCGGCAGTCCATGACCAGGTCGGCATCGCGGGGAGCGCCGTGCTTGTACCCGAAGGAGGTCACGGCGAGGCGCATGGGACGGTCGTCGGCCTGTCCGTAGAGGTCGGCGACCTTGTCGTGGAGTTCGTGGACGTTGAGGTCCGACGTGTCGATGACGAGGTCGGCCTCGGCCCGGACAGGATCCATGAGAGTCCGCTCGGCATCGATGGTATCGGCCAGCCCCGCATCACCGCCGAGTGGATGTGGGCGTCGACTGCCCTCGTAGCGCTGCACCAGAACCTCCGTCGAGCAGTCGAGAAAGACGATCCGGAGCCCCTCGACGACCGAGCGCATCTCGGCGATGCCGGAGAGCGTCTCTCCGTCGACCGTGTCGCTGCGCAGGGCGAAGGCCACGCGGTCCAACGGGGACTCCGGGCCCCTCGCCAGGTCGGCCACCTTCACCATCAGGTCTGGCGGTAGACGGTCGATGACGAACCAGCCGAGGTCCTCGAGGTCGCTGGCGAACGCTGTGCGCCCCGCCCCCGAGAGGCCCGTCAGCACGAGAAAGTCACTCACGACCTGATGTTAGGCGGCGAGACCCGGATCACTGATCACGGTGGGCCTTGGCGTACACCGCCGAGGCCACGGCGTCCGGCAGCCAGGTCATTTCCCGCAGGTCAGCGAGAGTGGCGCCCTGCACGGCCCGCACACCACCCATCTCCTTCACCAGACGCTTCCGACGAGCCGGGCCAAGGCCGGCGATGCCGTCCAGGACGGAGCCCGTCATGCGCCGGGACCTGAGTTGCCGGTGGTAGGCGACCGCGAACCGGTGGGACTCGTCGCGTACCCGTTGGAGCAGGTAGAGCGCCTCCGACCCACGGGGCAACAGGATCGGATCGCTCCGGCCCGGTACGAACACCTCCTCGAAGCGCTTCGCCAGTGCTGCCACCGGAATCCGGTCCGCCAGGCCCAGTTCGGCCACGACGCGCTCGGCAACCCCCAACTGCCCCCTGCCGCCGTCAACCAGGAGGAGCTGGGGTGGATAGGCGAACCGACCCGGGCGCTCGGCCACGGGCAGTGCTGCCTCCTCCAGGTAGGCGGTGAGGCGCCTCGTCAGGACCTCCTCCATGGCTGCGTAGTCGTCGTTTCCGGGTACCCCCCGGATCTTGAAGCGGCGGTAGTCGGACTTCTTCGCCAAGCCATCCTCGAGCACGACCATCGAGCCGACGTAGTCCGTGCCCTGCAGGTGGCTCATGTCGTAGCACTCGATCCGCAGCGGCGCATCAGACAACCCGAGCGCCTCCTGGAGTTCGTTGAGCGCCCTGGCCCTGCTGTTGTGGTCCGTGGCCCGCCGGAGGCGGTGGCGCATGAACTCCTCGTCGGCATTGCGGGTGACGGTCTCCTGCAGGGAGCGCTTTCCGCCTCGTTGTGGCACCCGGATCTGCACCCTGGTGCCCCGCTCCGTGCTCAGCCACTCCCCCAGCAGGTCGGCCTCGGCCGGCAGGTCGGGGACCAGGACCTCCCGGGGCACCCCCTGGGGGGGATCGCCCCGGTAGTGGGCGGCCACGACCTCGCCGACCAGTTCCCCCGGCAAGAGGTCCTCGATACGGTCCACGACGAAGCCCTTGCGGCCGACCACCCTGCCCCGGCGCACGTAGAAGACCTGCACCGATGCCTCGAGGTCGTCGCCCGACAAGCCGAACACGTCGACATCCTCGTTGCGGGACCCGACCATCTGTTGGCGCTCGGCCACCTTGCGGACGCTTCCGAGCCGGTCACGCCAGCGGGCCGCCGCCTCGTACTCGAGACCGGCCGAGGCCGACTCCATCTCGGCGACCAGGCGGGCCTCGACCTCGTCCGTGTCTCCGCCGAGGACCCGGCCCAGGTCGGCGACGATTCCGTCGTAGTCCTCCCGCCCGACCTCTCCAACACAGGGCCCTGCGCACTTCTCGATGTCGTAGAGCAGGCAAGGCCGTCCGAGACGACGGTGTGCCTCCAACTTGTTGTCTGAACAGGTGCGGATCGGGAAGGTGCGCAACAAGAGGTCGAGGGTCTCGCGGATGGCGCCGGCACTCCCGTAGGGGCCGAAGTACCGGACCCCCCTCCGACGGCGGCCGCGCACGACCATGGCCCGCGGCCACTCATGGTCCAGTGTGACTGCCAGGAACGGATAGCTCTTGTCGTCCTTGAAGTCGACGTTGAAGCGCGGCGAGTGCTCCTGGATCAGGCTGAACTCCAACATCAGCGCCTCAAGCTCGTTCGAGACCTGGATCCACTCGACGCTCTCGGCTGCCTCGAGCATCTGTGCCGTCCGCTGGACCATGCGGTCCCGACGACCGAAGTAACTGCTGACCCGGTGCCGCAGGCTCTTCGCCTTGCCCACGTAGAGCACCCGGCCATCGGCGTCCTTGAACTGGTAGGAGCCGGGCACGTCGGGAACCGTCCCGGCGGGTGGCCGCTCGATCATGCCCGCAGCGTAGGGGCATGCGACCCATGAGGCCGGCGCCACGAACGTAGACGGGCCACGGAGCACTCCGACCTGCGCCATCGAGTCGGTCGACCCGATGACCTACTCCTACTCGACCATGTCCCGCAGCGGCGCCACCCACCCCGCCTGGATCCTCGAGTGGATGCTCGCCGTGCCCTGGGCCGCGACATGGCGTTCTGGACGGTCAGGTCGCCAGCACGTCGCGTAGGTACCGGCCCGTGTGGCTCTCCGACGCAGCGGCCACCTCCTCCGGGGTCCCCGTGGCGACCACGGCTCCACCTCCCCGGCCACCCTCCGGCCCGAGGTCCAGCAACCAGTCGGCCGTCTTGACCACGTCCAGGTTGTGCTCGATGACGATCACGGAATTTCCCTGGTCGACCAGGCGACTCAGGACCGCCAACAAGCGCCGCACGTCCTCGAAGTGCAGGCCGGTGGTCGGCTCGTCGAGGATGTAGACGGTGTGGCCGGTCGGCCGCTTCGCCAGTTCGGACGCCAACTTGACCCGCTGTGCCTCGCCCCCGGAGAGCGTCGGTGCCGCCTGACCGAGCCGGATGTAACCGAGGCCCACGTCCACCAGGGTCTGCATGTGCCGGGTGATCGGGGGATGCTTCTCGAAGAACCCGAGCGCCTCCTCGCAGGACATGTCGAGCACGTCGGCGATGGTGCGGCCCTTGAACTCGATGTCGAGCGTGTCCCGGTTATAGCGGGCCCCGTTGCAGACCTCGCAGGGCACGTACACATCGGGCAGGAAGTGCATCTCGATGCGTAGCGTCCCGTCGCCGGAGCAGGCCTCGCAGCGTCCCCCCTTGACGTTGAAGCTGAATCGTCCAGGCTGGTAGCCGCGCACCCGCGCCTCCTCGGTCTGGGCGAACAACTTCCGGATGCGGTCGAAAACGCCGGTATAGGTGGCGGCGTTGGAACGCGGGGTGCGGCCGATCGGGGCCTGGTCGATGTTGATGACCTTGTCGATGTGCTCGACGCCCTCCAGCGCCGTGTGGAGCCCGGGCGGCACCTTCGAGCGATAGACGGCCTGCATGAGCGACTTGTGCAGGATCTCGTTGACGAGGGTCGACTTGCCCGACCCCGAAACGCCCGTGACGGCGATGAACTGCCCCAGCGGAAACAAGACATCGATGTTGCGCAGGTTGTTCTCGCGTGCGCCCCGGACGGTCAGGAACTCGCCGGTTCCGGGCCGCCTCGCCTGGGGTACGGAGATCTCCCTCCTTCCCGACAGGTACTGCCCGGTGAGCGACCCCTTCTTCTTGAGGAGCGCTTCGACCGTTCCCGAGTGCACCACCGCACCGCCGTGCTCTCCCGCCCCGGGTCCGATGTCGACCACGTGGTCGGCGTTGCGAATGGTCTCCTCGTCGTGCTCGACGACGATCACCGTGTTGCCGATGTCGCGGAGCCGCAGCAGCGTCTCGATGAGGCGGCGGTTGTCGCGCTGGTGGAGCCCGATCGACGGTTCGTCCAACACGTAGAGCACCCCGACGAGGCCGCTGCCGATCTGGGAGGCCAACCGGATCCTCTGTGCCTCGCCGCCGGCCAACGTCGCCGCCGAGCGGGAGAGCGACAGGTAGTCGAGACCGACGTCGAGCAGGAACCCAAGGCGGGCGTTGACCTCCTTGAGGACCGGCTCGGCGATCATGGCGTCGCGGTCGCTGAGCTCGAGACCGGCCAGGACCTTGGCAGCCTCGCCAATCGGGAGCTCGCAGACGTCGTGGATCGAATGGCCGTCCACGTTCACGGCCAGCGAGAGTGGGCAGAGGCGTGCGCCGCCGCAGTCCGGGCAGGGCACCTGTCGCATGTAGCCCTCGATCTGCTCCCGGCCGCTGTCGCTCTCGCTGTCCTGGTGGCGTCGCCGCAGATACGGCATGACACCCTCGAAGTGGGCCGAATAGACGCGGGTCCGGCCGAAACGGTTGCGGTACCGGACCTGCACCCGATGGTCGATGCCACCCTGCAGGAACAGTTTCTGGTGCTTCTTCGTCAGTGACCGCCATGGCTTCTCAGGGTCAACGCCCTGGTCTTCGGCGACAGCCGCCACGAGGCGCTTGAAGTAGCGGTTGTGCCCACTCGACCAGGGGGCGATCGCACCCTCGTCCAGGCTCAGGTCGGGGTTCGGAACGACAAGCTCCGGATCGACCTCGAACACCGAACCAAGCCCGTTGCAATGGTCACACGCCCCATACGGGCTGTTGAACGAGAAGTTGCGGGGTGCCAGTTCCTCGAACGACTTGCCATCGCTGGGCCGGGACAGGTGCTGGCTGAACACGATCGTGTACGGCTCGACCGGCTCCCCGTCCTCGTCGAACTGCTCATCCCCAGATGGCAACACCTGTATCTCGGCGATGCCCTCCGCCAACGCCAGGGCCGCCTCCATCGACTCGGTCAGGCGATGCTCGATGCCCTCCCGCAGCACCAATCGGTCGACCACGACCTGAATGGTGTGCTGCTCGTATCGGGCTAGGTCGACCTCGTTGGTGAGCTCATGAAGTTCGCCGTCCACGATCGCCCGGCTGAAGCCCTGGGAGGCCAGGTCGGACAGCAGGGTGTCGTAGGTCCCCTTGCGGCCCCGGACCACGGGTGCCAGCACTTGGAAGCGGGTTCCCTCCCCGAGTTCGAGGACCCGGTCCACGATCTGCTGCGGGGTCTGGCGAACCAGGCGCTCACCAGTCTCCGGGTCATGTGGCACGCCGATCCGGGCATACAGCAGGCGGAGGTAGTCGTAGACCTCAGTGATTGTGCCTACGGTCGAGCGGGGGTTCCGGGAGGCACTCTTCTGGTCGATCGAGATGGCCGGCGAGAGGCCCTCGATGAAGTCGACGTCCGGTTTGTCCATCTGACCGAGGAACTGCCGGGCGTAGGACGACAACGACTCGACATAGCGCCGCTGGCCCTCGGCGTAGATGGTGTCGAAGGCCAACGAGGACTTCCCGGATCCGGAGATGCCGGTGAAGACGATCAGCCGGTCTCGGGGCAGGTCGAGGTCGAGGTCGCGCAGGTTGTGCTCGCGCGCGCCACGCACCACCAGTCGTTCGGACACGGCGGCGAGCCTACCGGCCGCCCCGGAGCCCTTCTGGACCCGGCCTTGGCCTCCTCAGGCCAGTTCGGCCAGGTCGCGAAGTTCGCGCCGTAGTTCGACGATCTCGTCCCGTAGGCGGGCGGCATATTCGAACCGGAGGTCGGTGGCCGCCTCCTTCATCTCCTCCTCGAGGGAGCTGAGGAGGCGCTCGATGTCGGATCGGGGCAACTCGGAGACCTCGTCGACGAGGCGTTCGGCGCGCCGCCGCCTGCCCTTCGGCGTGGGAGCACCTTCGCGGTCTGGCCGCAGGAAATCCAGGATGTCGCTGACGGCTTTGCGAATCGTCTGCGGGTCGATCCCGTGCTCAACGTTGTAGGCCTGCTGGAGGCTGCGCCGTCGGTTCGTCTCGGCGATGGCCCGCCGCATCGAGTTCGTGAGCCCATCGGCGTACATGACCACCTGTCCGTCGACGTTCCGGGCGGCGCGGCCGATGGTTTGGACGAGCGAGGTCTCGCTCCGGAGGAACCCCTCCTTGTCGGCGTCGAGGATGGCGACGAGGGAAACCTCGGGCAGGTCCAACCCTTCGCGGAGCAGGTTGATGCCGACCAGGACGTCGAACTCGCCGAGGCGCAGGTCGCGGAGGATCTCGATTCTCTCGATGGTGTCGATGTCGGAATGCAGGTAGCGCACCCGGACGCCCTGTTCGAGCAGGTAGTCGGTGAGTTCCTCGGACATCTTCTTGGTGAGGGTCGTGACGAGCACGCGCTGGTCGGCGGCCACCCGTTCGGCGATGAGTGCCTGGAGGTCATCGATCTGGCCCCGGGTGGGCTTCACGATCACTTCGGGGTCGATCAGGCCCGTCGGACGGACGATCTGTTCGACCACGCTGCTGCTGTTGTCGAGTTCCCACGCGCCCGGGGTGGCCGACAGGAACACCACCTGGCCCACCCGGTCACGGAATTCCTCGAACCGCAGCGGCCGGTTGTCGGCCGCCGAGGGCAGGCGGAAGCCGTGCTCGATCAGGGTCGCCTTACGGCTGCGGTCACCGTGGTACTGGCCGTTCAACTGCGGGACGGCCACGTGCGACTCGTCTACGACCACGAGGAAGTCGTCCGGGAAGTAGTCGAGGAGGGTGTAGGGCCGCTCCCCTGGGGCCCGCCCGTCGATGTGGGCGCTGTAGTTCTCGATTCCGTTGCAGAACCCCAACTCGCTGATCATCTCGAGGTCGTGCTCGGTGCGCATCCGAAGCCGCTGGGCCTCCAACAGTTTCTGCTCGCCCTGGAAGTAGGCCAGGCGCTCCTGGAGTTCCTCCTGGATCGATGCCATCGCCCGGGCGAGGACCACCTTGTCGGCGGCGTAGTGGGTGGCCGGGAAGACCACCAGTTCCGAGAGTTCGCGCAGGTGCTCGCCGGTCAATGGGTCGACCTCGGTGATCGACTCGACCTCATCGCCGAACAGCGAGACCCGGACGGCGGTCTCCTCGTAGGAGGGGTGGATCTCAAGCGTGTCGCCCCGGACCCGGAACTTCCCCCGACCCAGCACCAGGTCATTGCGCTCGTATTGCATGTCGATCAGGCGCCGCAGCGCCTCCCGCTGGTCGACCTCCTCGCCCTGTCGGAGGACCAACAGGTTGCCCTCGTAGAACTCCGGGTTGCCGAGCCCGTAGATACACGACACCGAGGCCACGACGATGGTGTCGCGCCGGGTGAGGAGTGCTGCCGTGGCGGAATGACGCAACCGGTCGATCTCGTCGTTGACGGACGAGTCCTTCTCGATGAAGGTGTCACTCGTGGGCAGGTACGCCTCGGGCTGGTAGTAGTCGTAGTAGGAGACGAAGTACTCGACCCGGTTCTTCGGAAAGAACGCCCGGAACTCGTTGGCCAACTGCGCTGCAAGGGACTTGTTGGGGGCGATAACCAGGGTCGGGCGCTGGACCTTCTCGATCACCCAGGCGAGGGTGGCGCTCTTGCCACTGCCCGTGATGCCAAGCAGGGTCTGGAAGCGCTCGCCGTTCTCGATGCATGCGGCCAACTCGTCGATGGCGCGGGGCTGATCGCCTGCCGGCAGGAAGGGCGCCTCGACGTGGAACCGTTGACTCACGGACGCAGCGTAGCCACGCCCCCCGACCGCTTCGGGGGGGCAAATGAGTGTTAGGGCGACTCGGTTCGGCTGGCGATTCGCACCACGGAGGTGCCGGGCACTGGACGCTCGAGCGTGGCGATCCACGCCCAACAGCGGTCGACCTCTGCCACCAGGTCACCGAAGGTGCCAGAGTTATCGATGACGAAGTCGGCCCTTGCCAGGCGGTCCTCCCGCGGAGCCTGCCTGGCCATCCTCTTGCGGGCGTCCTTCTCGGTGAAGCCACGGTGTTCCACGAGTCGTTGCACGGCCAAATCAGGATCGACGTCGACGACCACGATGCCACCGAATCCCCCGTGGCCCGACTCGACGAGCAGTGGGATGTCGAGCAGGACCGTGGCGTCGGTGTCGGCGAGTGCCTCCCGACGCCGGGTCATCTCGTCGCCCACGGCCGGATGCACGATGGCGTTGAGGGCGAGGAGTTCGTCCGGATCCCCGAACACCCGGTCGGCCACTGCCTGCCGGTCCAGTGAGTCGTCGTCAGCCACGACGTCCGGTCCCCATCGCTCGACCATGGCCGTGTAGACGGGCCCGCCGGGAGCTTGGAGTTCCCGGACGATCGCATCAGCGTCGACGAGTTTGGCGCCCCGCTCGACGAGCAGGTCGGCGACGGTGGACTTGCCGGAACCGATCCCCCCGGTCAACCCGATCTCAAGCACCATGCCCCTCCCGGGGAGGCCGCCTCAGGCGCCGGCAGTCTCCGGCTCGGCCGAGTCCTCCGTGGGGGCCTCGGGCGCTTCTTCGACAGCAGCCTCGACAGCAACCTCGGGCGCTTCTTCAACGGCACCTTCAGGCGCTTCTTCAACGGCAACCTCGGGCGCTTCTTCAATGGCACCTTCAGGCGCTTCTTCAATGGCACCCTCGGGCGCTTCTTCAATGGCACCCTCAGGCGCTTCGTCAACGGCACCTTCAGGCGCCGCATCCTCGGAGGTGTATTCGCCACCTCCGACATAGTTGCCATCCACGTCGAAGGCCTCTTCGCCGAAGTGGTCCCTCCACTCGGGGGAGACGACACCGCCCTCGGCGGCCTGCTTGATCGAGAGGCTGATGCGACGGCGCTGCAGGTCGAGGTCGATGATCTTCACCCAGAGCTCCTCGCCCGGGGTCACCACCTGTTCGGGGAGTTCGACGTGGTGGGCCGACATCTCCGAGATGTGGACGAGGCCCTCGATGCCGTCTCCGACCTGGACGAAGGAACCGAACGGAACCAACTTCGTGATCCGGCCGTAGACCAGCTCGCCGACCTGGTGACCCTCGACGAACTCCTGCCAGGGGTCCTGCTGGGTGGCCTTGAGCGAGAGGCTGATTCGTTCGCGGCCGCGATCGATGTCGAGAACCTGCACCTCGATCTCGTCACCGACGGTGACGACGCTGCCCGGGTGGTCGATGTGCTTCCAGGAGAGCTCCGAGACATGGATCAGCCCGTCCATGCCGCCCAGGTCCACGAAGGCTCCGAAGTTGACGACGCTGGACACCACGCCGGTCCGAACCTCGCCGGGCCGCAGGTTGTCGAGG